>ERZ773083.659-NODE-659-length-26729-cov-3.672265_pt1 | contig 26729 bp, 25 predicted proteins | sample MGYA00511465_ERZ773083 | MGnify/ENA primary metagenome ERZ773083 (study PRJEB29015, sample SAMEA2738001) | human oral metagenome | biome: human oral; feature: human-associated habitat; material: dental | place: China | collected 2060 ... | reverse complement strand
AGGCCGCGGGGGCCTCGTCACCAAAGATAATCGTGCGGCGTGAGGGCAGCGAGTGGGTGGCGGCCGCGCCACCGATCTCGCCCGAGGCGTCTTGTGTCGGCGCCTCCGCGTCGGGGGGAGTTGCCTCGGACCGCGCCGAGGGAGCTTCCTTCGTGGCCTTGGGTGCCTGGCGGTCCTGGGCGGCATCCAGGTTCAACCCCAGCATGGCGGCGGCCTGCGCGGGGGTCATCACGGGCGAATGCGTCGGTGTCGCATCGCCGGGTTCCTCCGTCGCGGCTCCTTGTGCATGGCCCGCGTCTTCGGCGGCCTCATCGGTCGACGCATCATCCTCGCGTGTCGAGGTGTCCAGCGATGAGAAGGGAACGTCCGCGGGGGAGGCGTCCGTCGTCGCGTCCTCGGCCTGATCCGCGGGCCCAGCGGCCTGTTCTGTGGAATCAATGGCCTGTCCGGCGGACTTACCGGCCTTCTCTGCGGGCTCACCGGCCTTCTCTGCGGGCTCAGGGGCCTCGCGGCGCGAAGCCGGTGAGGAAGCAACGGAAGGGGAGCTCTGCGCCTCGATGGGTGATGCCGGTGTTTCCCGCGCGCCGCTCGCCGGAGCCGAAGGCTCCTGGGGCGGCAGGGGCGCGGTCTCGTCGACGGGGGCCTGCTCGGTGGGGAGCTCCTCAATCGCTGCGGGTTCCTCAACCGCGGCGGCCTCCTCGTTGGCCGAGGCGGACCCCTCCGTCACGGTCGATCCCGCGGAGGACACCGGGTCACCCGGAGTCGCCCCGGTCTCAGCGTCCTCGGCCGGGGCAGTGTCTGCGGGTTCCGGCTCTGGACTCTCATCGGAGGCATCGGCCTCGGCCTGACCGGAAGCGTCGGCGGAGGCCTCGACGCTTAGGGTGGGCTCCTCCGAGGGCTCCGATTCGGCGGACTTGGCGTTATGGAAGGAAAATGTATGCTGATGAAGTACTTAGGCGGCGTGGACGCGTATCCCATCTGTATCGATTCCTACGTCAAGCCGAATGAAGAAAAGAAATACAACTTCCCTGCCGGTAAACATTGCCCCGATAAGATTATCGACTTTGTGAAGATGCTGGAACCGAGCGTCGGCGCAGTTAATCTGGAAGATATTCAGCAGCCGGACTGCTTTAAAGTTCTGGATACGCTGCGGGAAGAATGCGACATTCCTGTTTGGCATGACGACGCTCAAGGAACGGCATGTATTACGCTTGCAGGGTTGCTCAATGCGCTGAAATTGGCGGGTAAAAAAATCGGAGACTGCCGCATCGTGTTACTCGGTGCCGGGGCTTCCAACACGACGATTGCACGCCTCATCCTGCAGGACGGCGGAGATCCCGCAAAGATGATTATTTGCGACTCCAAGGGTGCGCTCCATGCAGGCAGGGAAGACATCAAAGCCGATGCACGCTATTACCGCAAGTGGGAGCTGTGCCAAGCGACAAACCCCAAGCGGATAAACGACTTTAACGAAGCGCTAAAAGGCGCCGACGTGCTGATCGCTCTGTCCAAACCGGGCCCCAACACGGTAACCAAAGAGCAAATTGCCTCTATGGGCGATAAACCCATCGTGTTTACCTGCGCAAATCCCGTCCCCGAAATTTGGCCGCACGATGCCAAAGCTGCCGGCGCCTTTATCACCGGTACCGGGCGCGGAGACTTCCCGAACCAAATCAATAACTCCGTCTGCTTCCCCGGCATCTTGAAAGGTGCGTTGTTGGTTCGTGCACGGAAGATTTCCGACGGTATGGCTATCCGCTGTGCGCACTCCATTGCCGACTATTCGGAGAAAAAAGGCATCGATCCTGAAAACATCGTCGTAAAGATGAATGATGAGGATGTCTTTGCCGTCGAAGCGGCCGATGTCGCAATGCAGGCGATAAAAGAAGGTCTTGCCCGTATCACTATTACATGGGATGAAGCATTTAAACAAGCTAAGGCCGAAATTGCAGAAAGCAGAGCGCTGACACAGCAGCTGATGGATAGCGGGTTTATCAAAGAACCGCCGCAAGACTTCTTTAATCAAGCGATGGATTACGCGATCGAACAAATCAAAAACCAGCGTAGCAAATAAAAACAAGCTTTCTGAATACGGAAATTTTATTCGTGCGGAGGGTTTAATACCCCGACGCTTGCGTCGGGGTTGTTGATTTAAAAAGCAAAGCGGTACAATAGCCGCTTAACCTTCATTTATAATCTTTGCCGCTGCGCATAGCAGCGGCAAAGTCTGTATAAAAGTTATATAAGACATAAAGACCGTTGTAGATTACTACAGCGATAACAGACAGCCAAATTACAATCTAAAAGCTGCAGCTATCCGTAACGTAAAAACATTACCGAAGCCGAATGTTGATCCGACTTTATTATTGTCGTCAGCGATATTTGATTTTTCCATACTACGCAAAAGTCCTGAAAAACTTATCATATCATGCAGTCCTATATTAATACCGATGTGCTCTGTAAAAATATATTGGAAGCCGATATGTAATGCTATTGGTGTCCACGCATGATAAAAATTTTCCAAACCTTGCCCATTTAAGCGCGTCCAAAATCTTCCTAGCGCAAGACCGGGGCCAATACCGGCATGAATACTGAAAGGCTGTTTAATTCCATACGTATAACCGAACAGCATTTGGCCGTCCCATATAAAACCGCGGACTTTCATTGACTCGGCACCGAAGCCACCGCTTTTATATATGCCGACAGGGAGTGCTGCGTTATTAATAAGACTGAAGGTAAAGCCGCTGTTTTCATGAATAAAATGCATATCAAGCCCTACAGCGGGAGCAAAAATAGTATATGTTGCCGCTTTATCTGAAGTCTTAGGAATGCCTCCGCTTATTATAACTTCATAACTTCGCACTGTATACGATGAAAATCCGATACCGGGTGAAAAAATAATTTCCGCAGCAAAACTATTTACTGCACCAATTAGAATACATAAAAAGAGTCCTGTTATTTTTTTCATTGCCGACCTCCTAATAGCCGAGTCTCGTCTTAAAAAGAGTATACATCTGACGAAAAAAAAAACAAGCATTCATCTGTAAGTTGTTTATTTGGCTGGATTTATCAGCACTCTTCGTAGAGCTGCCGCTTTTCTGTGCAGTGTGTAGTTCATACAACAGTGGGAATCCGAACAGGTACATCGAGCGGAATCCTGCATAATTATCGTAAGACGATAAAGAGTTAATTTTAAACTCGTCGGGATGCCCCGAAAGTAACCGACTTTTTGGGCATCCCCGTACTGTTTACCGGCGTTTCTATATTCGGAACCGCCGGCATTTTTCTTAAAAGGCTGGTACGGCCTCTTTTTCCGAGACGGTCTCCTCACGCATATCGTCTAACGCATCGGCAGGCTGTTTCCCGTTTTTGAACAAGGGCTTAAACTCGATATGTTCGGCTACCACTTTAATCTTGCTGTAGTGTTTACCATCGGTGCCTACCCAGCGGTCTTGCTTTAAACGTCCGACAACTCGTACGCCGCGGCCTTTTGTGCAATTTTCTCCGCAGAGTTCCGCTAGACGTGCCCATGTTTCTACATCAAAAAACGAAGTTTCCTGTGTCGTTTGATCTTCCTGCTTAAAAAAACGGTTCGAAGCAATGGAAAACATACAGAGCGGTGTCCCCTTAGGCGTTGCCTTTACCACGGGATCGCGAACCACATTCCCCTCAATGATCAACGAATTCAAATTGTGCATAATAGCCTCCTAAAATAAGAGTACCGAGTTGCCGCTCGCCGCGGTGCCGGTCTCTTTTGATCTTGTAGTACCTGTTATATAAAGCATTCATTTAAAAATGGCTGGAAATTTACGGTATTTTTGCAAAAAAAATAAAAAAATTTACAAACTTTTTTTATATGCACTATCACTATTAAGAGAAAAATCGATACGGTTGGAGCGATAGTCTTGACATTCGCCGTTATTCTAGGCTAATATACAAACCACTTATGGAGCGGTGGCCGAGTGGTTTAAGGCGGCGGTCTTGAAAACCGTTGTGCTGCGAGGTACCGGGGGTTCGAATCCCCCCTGCTCCGTAAAATAAAAGGCGGCACGTTCCTTTATACGTGCATATATAAAACCGATAACTTAGATAGGCAATAACTTTGGAGCGGTGCGAGAGTGGCCGAATCGGGCTCCCTGCTAAGGAGTTGTACCCATCCGGGTACCGGGGGTTCGAATCCCCCCTGCTCCGTAAGATAAAACCGGGTATTATTGTACATTAAATGGCTAGAATGCAGTAATGGACAAAGCATATCGGGGATATTTGAGATTATAGCTCAGTTGGATCAGAGCGTCAGATTGCGGATCTGAAGGTCGGCGGTTCGAGCCCGCCTAGTCTCATCGGTTTTTTTGTGTTTGAGATTATAGCTCAGTTGGATTAGAGCGTCAGATTGCGGATCTGAAGGTCGGCGGTTCGAGCCCGCCTAGTCTCATGCTACTGGAGAGATGCGAGAGCGGTCGAATCGGGCGGTCTCGAAAACCGTTGTACCGCAAGGTACCGGGGGTTCGAATCCCCCTCTCTCCGTTTTTTAACGGAGCCGCGCGTTCAAGCATTGTCTTTCTTTATGCGTTTTACGAAACACCTTGAAAATTTCAATACTTTCAGGTGCTTTCAACACTTTGGAGAGATGTCCGAGTGGTCGAAGGTACACGATTGGAAGTCGTGTGTGCCCGAAAGGGTACCGAGGGTTCGAATCCCTCTCTCTCCGTACCGGGACCTATGCAAAGAAGGTTTTTCGAACCCCGTCAGATCCGGAAGGAAGCAGCGGTAGATTAATTCTTCTTGTGCCGTAGTGCTCCCGGTTTTTTATATCCTCTGTAAGTTTTCTTTCTCAGTTGACCGTATCCCTCCAATTTATTCTATAAGAATAGTCATTGCATTCATTAGAAAGATGATCGCATCGGCTAACAAGCAACTTGTACATTTAGACTGATAGCGGTATGATAGCGGCTGCTTCGTAACACTTTTAATGATAGGAGTAATAATGAACGAACATAAATTATTTACCTCGGAATCGGTCGGAGAAGGCCATCCCGATAAACTTTGTGATCAAATTTCTGATGCAGTTTTGGACGCTTGTTTACGCGATGATCCCGGAAGCCATGTTGCGTGCGAAACCTTTGCTTCAACTGCGTTAATCCTTATCGGTGGAGAGATTACCACCAATACTTTTGTTGATATACAGCAAACAGCCCGCAATATTGCGCGGGACATCGGCTATACCGATTCCGCATTCGGACTTGACTGCAACTCCATGGCTGTTTTAAGTATGATTCATGCTCAGTCCCCCGATATTGCGCAGGGGGTAAACGGTACCGGCCTCAGCGAGTATCAGAACCAAATGGGTGCAGGGGATCAGGGGATGATGTTCGGCTATGCGTGTAAAGAAACACCGGAATTGATGCCTGCCCCTATCATGTATGCACATAAGCTGCTGCGGAAGGCATCGCAGTTGCGTAAGTCGAAAAAGATCGATTGGCTGCGCCCCGATGCAAAGAGTCAAGTAACGGTAGAATACGAAGGAGATAAACCCGTGCGTATCGATACGGTCGTTATCTCCCATCAGCATGACCCCGAAATTTCTTATGCTTCGTTAAAAGAAGCGATTATCGAAAAGATTGTTAAACCCGTCCTTGAACCGACCGGTTTACTGGATTCAAAGACAAAATTCTTTATTAACCCGACCGGCCGCTTTGTTATCGGCGGCCCCTTCGGCGACACCGGTTTAACGGGGCGGAAGATCATCGTGGATACCTACGGCGGTATGGGGAGGCACGGCGGCGGTGCCTTTTCCGGTAAAGATCCGACCAAGGTAGATCGTTCAGCTGCATATATGGCGCGCTATGTCGCAAAGAATATCGTTGCTGCGGGTTTAGCCGAACGGTGCGAGTTGCAGTTTGCCTACGCTATCGGTGTACCGTTTCCCGTTTCGATTCGGGTAGATTCCTTCGGTACTGCAAAGGTTCCGGAAGATGCAATCGAAAAAGCCGTTCAGCAGGTATTCGATCTCAGCCCTGCCGGTATTATCAAGACATTGGATTTACGTAAACCTATTTATCAAGCGACCGCCGCCTACGGACACTTCGGCCGCCCCGAATTCAGTTGGGAAAAAACCGATAAGATTGACGCTCTAAAAGCAGCTATAAAATAGTAGCGACATGCATATCCTGCTGCGGGGCGTTCTTGTTTTAGTTTTTACCTCTTGGTTATGTACCTCTTGTGCCGACCCCGCGTCGTCGGTATCGCTTGCATTGCCGGTAGACAGCGATGATACTGTGGTTTATCTATTAGCTGCATCCGTTTCCGGTATGCAGAGCCGGTGCGTGCCGCTCAAGGCTTTAAATACAAATGCCCAAACGGGTACGATAGATGATCCGGAAAAATCCGATGTCATGTGCTTCGCTTTTGAAAAAAGCCCTACGATGTTCGGTTTAACCGATTCCGGCTTATATGCCCTCGAGCTGGAGTTTGAACCGTTAGAGTTCACCGGTCAATCGAGCCGCACAGCACCTATCAACCCAAACGCTATTCAAACTGATGCTGCCCAATTTGCCGTAGGGCTGCTTTATGCAAATGATTTTTCCGCTTTCGGTAAGTTAAAAGAAAACTTCCGCCCGCAGCATCCCGTTACAGCGAAGCTGCTGCCGCGAGGGACCCTTACGGTTAGCATCGGCTTTGCAAGCATAGCGGTGGGGACAGCTCATATTAGGGGCTTTATGGTTTCGGCAAAATCGGCTCTAAAGCTGAAAAGTGCGGCTGTCGTACCCGTTCGGTACGGTTGGTTAAAAGATGGGGCTGCACTGTGGTACGGTACAACCGCCGATGGAGATGTTATCCCGCCGGAATTATGTACCGAATCGGGAGTTCCCCTACGCACGGAGTTCCCTAAACCGTCGGCGATTATACGTGCGGGAAATACGGAGACAGGCGGTAGGGACTCTATCAGTATTCATTTTGACAAAACCCAACCGGTTAATCTGACGGCAGGGCAAAAACAGCCGCGCCTTTCGTTTCAATGCGGTGACAAGCGTATATCCGTATTTCGCGCACCGGATATATACCAACTTACGCTTGACAGCTGCCTTTTTTCCGATCCTCTTTTAACGCTTGAACAGATTGATGTGGATAAGGCGGCCGCTGCGGATATGCCGCCTGATGCGGAGCGGTTATCCAATACGGATACGCTTCCTGATACGGGTGAGCAGGCAGATGCGGCAGCCATAGTCTGCGGTATTACGATCGAATATTCTACCCCCTCTCTGATGACTCCGATTACTGCCGATCCGGGGCTTATTCCGGATTGGCCGCAAGAACAATGGCGACAGCCCTCTTACGAGCTGTTTTCATGGGAACAATTTCCTTCGGTGCTGATCTTTGATTTTGCCGACTATTCGGTACAGGATGCCTATCTTAAACGGCTTTCGTTCTTTGCGGAAAAAAAAGGCTTTACGGGAAAGCTTCTTTCAGATGGAGCGCTAACTTCTCTCCACGGGTTTAATGCCCACGACTACAGAGCAGAAACGCTTGCAGCATTCTTTCAGAAGGCTGAAGAAGAACATTTCCTGCTTAACAAATCGGAATTGCACTTACGAAAAATTCTTTTCTATAATGGTATCATTGTTCGTACGGAAACCGGTATTGAGGCGGGGGAGGGTGCAATCGTATCTATAAGCCGTCAATCTGAGCGGGATCTCCGTTACCGGTTCATTACCCACGAGTGTCTGCACGGTATTTATTTTACGGAAGGAAGTTTCCGTGATACGGTAACGGAAGTCTTTCGGCAGACGAACCCACGCGCCGCGCTATTTTTACGCCGTTATTTTGAAATATATCCGGCGTTGCAGTATAACACTGACGACGATTACCTGCTGCAAAACGAGTTTATGGCTTATCTTCTCCAACAAAGCAATGATTTACTTCAACAATATTTTGTACAGCTTTCATGGCTCCGCTTAATGAATACAGCTGAACCGGCTCTTTGCAGATACATTCGCAAGACCAAGGTGAAAGATTTTATGCAGGCAGCGATGCAAATGGATTCTTTTTTATATACGACATGGGGAGTAAGGGGGGGAAGAATATCTTTAGCAAATATGGAAACTTTGTAAAAAATCGATAAATTTCAATATTATTATTGAAACGTTTTTTGTATTTCATGGTTTAATCATTTATCTTTAATCCTGCGAGGGAAATTATGAATTTTGAAGAGATTCTAAATCAATGGGAAGCGCAGACACAACAGCCTTATGGAAAGAAGCGGATTCGTAAAGACTTAAAAAATCCGACAGCCGTAGCGTATGCCCTCGAAAATACTCAAACGTTAAACCCGATGGATTATTGGCTACGCCGTTACGGCGTTTATGACAAAGATGCAAATAATTCCGAAAATACTGCCCTTTTTGATAATCTAGCCGATAAACAGCGGCTACGGGCAATGCGCCCCCAGGCTGAAATCGATTTGCATGGCATGACACTGGAAGAAGCCTATGGTGCACTGGTTACTTTTTTTGAAGACGCCTTACGCAGAAAGTATCAGAAAATACTCATCATTCACGGGAAAGGGAATCATTCCCAAAACGGCCCGGTACTGTCACGGTTTGTACAAAAATTTTTAGAAACAAATGCCCATGCGGGTGAAACAGGGCACCCTAAAGGACGCGACGGAGGAACAGGTTCGACATGGGTAATATTAAAATAAATACCTTTGCCCAAAATTTTACGCAGTTTATTTGTGCGGAGAGTAAACGCATCAGGTAGAGTAGATTAAAATCGCAGGATATTTGAGATTGGGCAAGCATTTGAGACGCAGCGCGGCGAAACTCTGCTTGACCAGTTGCAAATATTCTGCGTGAATATCAAAAAATACCTGATGCGTTTGCCCGTCTGTCCCCAAAAAATATTAAATAGTTCCATTGTCATAATAGCGAAAAAGAATTACAATCAGCAATTATTATGGATACCCAGTCGGATATTGTAGCTAGGGAAAAGGACAATGCCCTCACTCGGCATGCTTTAGTAATGCAGATAGCGCTCTACGCCGGAGAACTGCTTGTTCGCAACGGGGCAGAAATGTACCGCGCCGAAGAAACGATCGTGCGGATAAGCGAAGCGGGCGGTGTGTACGATGTTACCCCTTTTGTTACTCCCACCATTCTCTTTATTGCAAAAGGCGATAGAGAAAACGTACTTTATACAAAGGATATCAAAAAAAGAGGCAACAATATCGCTAAGATTACCTTAGTCAGTGATTTTTCTCGCAAGTTTGTGGAAGGCAAAATCGATATATCCGATGCAATGGATTGCCTACGCAAGATAGATGAATATAAAGGATACCCGTATCGATTCCTGTTATTTGCTACCGGTATCGGGTGCGGTATTTTTGCAGTTTTAGTAGGCGGAAAATTCGGAGACTTTGTCGCAGCGTTTTTTGCTTCGTATATTGCTGTTTTTATCAGCGATAAAATAATGGTGCGTTCCCGTACTGTTTTTACCGGTAATTTTATCGCAAGCATGTTTGTGGGAGTCATTTCCATTATATCTTTTGAAATTAAATTAGTTGACAACCTCGACAATATCATCGTCGGTGCGGCACTTGCTCTTGTTCCAGGGGTTGCATTTACTGCAGGAATCAGAGATTTTATCTCAGGCGATTTGCTCTCCGGTATCGCGCGTATCGGAGAAGCAATTCTTGTCGCCATTGCAATTGCGTTCGGAGTCGGCAGTATTTTAATGCTCTACTCGATTTTTGGAGGACTTTAATGCCGATCTATGTCCATACCGTGCTTGCCTTTATCAGCTGTCTCGGTTTTGGCGTTCTGTTTAATGTTCAGAAACGAACATTATTGCTCGCGGCCCTTAACGGTGCAATCGGCTGGACAATCCTGTTAAGTCTTGACATTCCACAAGTCAGCTATATCTTTGCAAATCTGCTGTCAGCTATTGTGGTCGGCCTCCTGGCGGAACTCTTTGCTGTTATTCAAAAAACTCCTGCGACCTCTTTTATCGTTATCGGTATTATCCCGTTAGTCCCGGGTTTCCGCGTATATCGTTCTATGCTTTTCTTTGTGCGCGGCGATCTGGATAAGGGGCTTGCTGAAGGTGTTCATTCATGTTTTATGGCAGTTGCAATCTCGGTCGGTATTATCCTCTCTACCTCCATTGTCCGCATGATTCGGCGGCCTATCAAAGACTTTATAAAGAATAAACGATAGAAAAGCTCGTATAAATTGACAGCCTAGAGTAATTGCAATAAAATATTATTGTATACTTATGGGGTAGTCTGCCCCTTTCAAAAAAGTATAGGAGGTCGATATGAAGCTTGAACTGGGAATTATCCCTATTCATGAGATGCGGTTTTCCGATAAAACTGCCATCAAAGGAACTTGTCTCGAAATAAACAAGGATGAGCTGATATCTTTGATTAAAGAAGATCCGCTTATCACTGATGTTTCACTGACAATTACCAAACCGGGCGACAAGACCCGGATTATTTCCGTTAAAGACGTTATTGAACCGCGCTGCAAGGTTGAAGGCAGCGGCGTATGTTTTCCCGGATTTTTTACCGGCGAAGAAGATACGGTCGGCTCGGGTAAAACCGCCGTACTCCGCGGTGCAGCGGTGGTAACAACCGGTACCGTTGTCGGATTCCAAGAAGGTATTATCGATATGAGCGGCCCCGGTGCCGAATACACGCCGTTTTCCCGCACGATTAACCTTGTGGTAAAAGGCACCGTGAAAGACGACACCACTCGTGCAGTTAAAGAAAAATCACTTCGTTTGATGGGGCTTAAAGCCGCACGCTATTTGGGTAATGCCGCAAAGTCCGTTGCTCCGGCTGAAACCGAAGTGTACGAAACCTTGAACCCGATTGAACAAGCTAAGCAATATCCCAATCTGCCGAAGGTTGGCTATGTCTATGCACTCCAGAGTCAGGGATTGCTGCATGACACCTACTACTACGGCGTCGATGTTAAGCAGATTGTTCCGACCATTATGTATCCCACTGAGGCGATGGACGGCGCAGTCGTAAGCGGCAACTGCGTTTCCGCCTGCGACAAAAACCCGACGTATGTGCACCAGAACAGCCCTGTTATCCATGAACTGTATAAGCGGCACGGAAAGGATTACAACTTTATCGGCGTCATCGTAACCAACGAGAACGTAACGCTGGCGGATAAAGAGCGCTCTTCTTCTTTAACTGCACGGCTTGCGGAACAGCTCGGCCTTGATGCAGTGATTATCTCCGAGGAAGGTTTCGGTAACCCCGACGCCGACTTGATGATGAACTGCCGCAAGATTGCTGCAAAGGGCATTAAAACAGTATTGCTGACCGACGAATACGCGGGGCAGGACGGCGCGAGCCAGTCGCTTGCGGATGCTCATCCTTCTGCGGATGCCGTGGTGTCGAACGGAAACGCCAATCAGGTTATCAAACTGCCTAAGATGGACTTGGTTATCGGCGATCCCCAACAAGCAAACGTTATTGCAGGTGCATGGGACGGCAGCTTACACAAAGACGGAAGTATTGAAGCGGAATTACAGGTTATTACCGGCGCAACGAATGAGCTGGGCTTCTGGAATTTATCCGCATGCGGATTATAAGAGGTAAACAATGAAAAAGATTGTACACTATATCAACCAATTCTTTGCCGGAAAGGGCGGAGAAGATGTTGCCGACTACAAGATTGAAGTAATCGACGGAAATGCCGGACCCGGTATGGGGATTCAAGCAGCGCTCGGCGATGCGGGGAAAATCGTTAAGACGATTATCTGCGGTGATAACTATTTTAACGACCACACCGATGAGTGTATGGGATTTATCCAAGATGTTTTAAGGGAAAACAAAGCGGATTTGCTAATTGCCGGCCCCGGTTTTAACGCCGGCCGTTACGGTATGGCATGCGGCGGTGCTGCAAAAGCGGCGGCTGCGCTTGGCATTCCCGCTGTTTCCGGGCTATATGAAGAGAACCCCGGTTACGATGTGTTTAAAGCATGTATGTACACCGTTAAAACAAAGAATTCCGCTGCCGATATGCGCCATGCAGTACCGGCTATTGCTGCAGTTGCAAAGAAAATTTTAAACGGTGAAGCAATCGACCTTGCAGCCGATGGCTTATTGCCGCGCGGTATCCGCCAAAACTACTTTGCAAAAGAGCGCGGAGCAAAACGTGCCGTCGATATGCTCGTACAAAAGCTCAAAGGTGAAGCTTTCGTTACCGAATATCCGATGCCGGTTTTCGACCGTGTACCGCCCCATGCACCTATCACCGATATTTCCAAGGCAGTTATCGCATTGGTTACTTCAGGCGGTGTTGTTCCGAAAGGGAACCCCGATCATATTGAAGCGTCTTCCGCTTCTCACTACGGTGAATACTCCATCGCGGGACTTACAGAACTGACATCCGAAAATAGCGAAACGGCGCACGGCGGTTATGACCCCACTTATTGTAATGCTAACCCCAACCGTGTTTTACCGGTCGATGTACTGCGTGATATGGAACGCGAGCATAAAATAGGAAAGTTGTATGAGCTGTATTACACGACGGTCGGTAACGGCACCAGCGTTGCGAATGCAAAGCGATTTGCGTCCGAAATTGCCGGAAAGCTTGTAAACGCCGGAGTGCAGGCAGTTATTCTTACCTCCACGTGAGGCACCTGTACTCGTTGCGGTGCAACGATGGTTAAAGAAATTGAAAAAGTTTTACCGGTTGTGCATATTGCGACCGTTGTTCCGATTTCAAAAACAGTAGGAGCGAACAGAATCGTACCGGCGGTAGCAATCCCACACCCGCTCGGAAACCCGACAATGAACGCAAAGGACGAAAAAGAATTACGCCGTGCGCTTGTCGAAAAAGCTTTAAAAGCCTTACAAACGCCCATCACAGAGCAGACTGTTTTCTAAAAGACCGGCTAACGGCTTCGGCTGTTAGCTGATGTTGGAAGCAAGAAGTTCTTGTGTGAATGCCCTCTAAAACGCATCGTTTTAGAGGGCATTTTTATAAAAATACCGTTATCGATACTTAGTATTGACCGCGGCAAGTGCAGGAAGCAGATTATCGGTAAAAAAGCGGTCATCAATCGGGAGATTGGCGGCGGTTCTGCCTAAATGCACATCCTTGCGGTTTGCTCCGTGAAAGTCGCTGCCGGCAGTAACAATCAACCCGAGACTTTCGGCAAGTTCTTGTAGCCGGATACATTCACCGTACCGCGCCCCCGAATGCCATGCTTCAAGGCCTACTAAGCCTTCTTTTTTAAATTGGGCGATGGTTTCAGGCAGTTTTCCCCACGAAAGATAGAGCGACATCGGATGAGCCAATACAGGAACGCCGTGTGCGTCTTTGATAGCGTCAATTGATTCCGTAAGCGGTAAACATTCCTTTTCAATATAAAACAGACGTCCTTTTGCAAGGTATTTCAGGAAGGCATCTTGAATGGATTTTGCTTTTTTCTCTTGTACAAGATACTTTGCAAAATGAGGCCGTCCGATTACCGCTCCGCCGGCGAGTTGGGCGAGCTTTTCTTCGTCGATGACGATCCCCGCCTCATTAAATTTTTCTATTATCTTACGGTTCCGTTCCAGCCGTTTTTCCTGCGCATACTGCATAAGACCGCAGAGTGTTTTATTTTCGATATCGATTCCCAGTCCGAGTAGATGCAGCTCGCCCGGCTGCCATTCAACACTGATTTCTATTCCCGGCAAAACACGGATGCCGAGCGCTTCCCCTGCCTGTTGTGCTTCCGCAACGCCCGCTACGGTGTCGTGATCGGTAAGGGCAAACAGCGAAAGTCCCGCCTTATGCGCTTCCGCTGCCAGTTCCGCCGGTGAAAAAGTACCGTCGGAGGCTGTGGAATGAGTATGCAAATCTATCATAGCAATCATTATAGCAAAAAGATTCATAATGCACTAGGTTTTTTCCGCGAGGTATGATATAATCATCGCAGATAGTTCTTACCGTTAATTGTTCGGATAAATATATGCAGTACCCTTTAAAAACTGAAGTTTTTAGGGAGCACCATGTATGATTACAGTTGAGAACTGCGTGTGGTACGGAGGACAAAATGCCAAAGGCTGTTCAATACAGCGCAAATTCTGTTATTTATTTTTCAGGCGATTTTGATGCTCGAGTATTTTTGCTGCATAGCGGGCATATCGCACTCAATTCGCTTGATATTGAAACCGGCGCGCAGGTAACGGAATATATTAAAACCGGTGAGTTTTTTGGAGTGAAATCCGCACTTGGGAATTATCCGAGAGAAGAGAGCGCGATGGTCTTAACCGATTCGCTTGTGTATACATTCTCTGTTGCCGAATTTGAAAGTTTTGCTCAGACAAATACACGTATTATCCTTCAAATGTTGAAAGTTTTCTCCCGGCAACTGCGAAATATCCACCGGCAGCTTGAATCGTTAATGGATAGTAAACAGCAAACGAATAACGAAGACGGTTTATTTACGGTTGCATCGGCCTTTTATAAATCACAGCATTATCAGGCGGCTGCCCAAGTAGCTGCGCGCTACAGGGCACTCTATCCGGCAGGCAAGCACTTGGCGGCAATTGGCCCGATTATTGCAAATTCGACACAGATGGCAGGTCGAAGTTTTGGAGAAGCGCGGCAGCCGGGCAGCATGGGTGGTACTTCTTCCGGTCAGTCTACCGCATCCGCTTCCATTCCGGCAAGCGGTCCCGTTCAACAGACTCAGCCCGACGATGCCTCTGTAGATTTGACTTTCCAGCTTGCCGAAGATCTTGCAAAACAAGAGAAGTGGGCTGATGCATACAAGCAATATCATACTATTATTGAAATGAAGCAGGGCACAAAGCTGGAAGCAGCTTATTTAGGAGCTGCCCGCTGTTTATACAAGCAGTCCGAGTTTGTTCGCTGTATTCAGCTCGGTACGGGCTTTATTACTCAATTCCCCAAATCTTTAAAACTTGCAGAAATTTTGATGTTCCTCGGTATGTGCTATCAAGGTATGGATCGGCCCGATAAGGCGTTACCGTTCTATGATAAAGCATTGACGATGGCAGGTCCGTTGCTGGTGCCTAAGATTAAAGAACTACTGGCTGCATGCGAAGGAGCTATCCATGCCTGATTTATTTGCCTCGTTTGCCCGTTTTGCAAAAAAGTTTCCTAAGGGTTCCGTTATCTTTTCCGAATTTGAACCGGGCGCTTCTTTTTATTTAATTCAATCGGGGCGCGTTCAGCTGATTAAGATCATCAACGGAGCGGAAAAAAACCTTGATATTTTACAACAGGGGGAGATCTTCGGCGAGATGGCTGTTTTGGATAACTCTCCCCGTTCCGCTTCCGCAATCGCGTATGACGATGTTGTTGCGCTTGAGTTTAATAAAGAAAACTTTGAAATTCTGTTGACCGGTAATCCGGCCATTGCAATGCGCCTGTTAAAGACCTTTGTTAAGCGTATTTACGTCCAAAAGCGGCGATTCATGATTTTAACGATACAAGACAATATCGCCCGAGTCGGCGACGTATTCTTAATGCTCGATGAAACGCAACCCGATCTTGATCGTTCTACCCAGATGCGTACCTTTATCATCACACCTGAAGAAGTAGCCCGATGGGCAGGCCTTTCGGCGGAGGCGACCGGCGATGCGCTGCGAAAATTTGCCGATCAGGGACGGTTAGAGGTATATGGCGACCGTATTATCGTAAAAAATATCGTTGACCTCTCCCGTTTTGTAACAACACGGCGTACAAAAGACAACGTTTTCGGCTAATCATCGGTAATGAAAGAACACACATTACAAGACAGTATCCGCTCATGGAAAACCATGCAAGACGCTTTTTCCTCTTTGAGGGAAGAGCGTTTTCCGTATCATATACACGGCCTTTCAGGCGGTATATTCGCTTTTTTCTTAGCCGAATATGTCCGCCGTTTCGGTACTAATCTCTGTATCGTTGTCCCGACGGAAAAAGAAATAGAAGAACTCCGCGCTGATCTTGATGTTGCGGGATTGCAAGCTCAGGTTTTGCCGTGGTGGGGCAATATGGCCTATCGGCCGGTACAAAACTCCGCGCCGGTATTTGCGGAGCGGGCTCAAGTTTTAGCCGAACTCTGCGCAGGGGCACCGGTATCCGGTTCGGCCGTCTCCGGTTCGGTATCGTCCGGCTTGACGTCAAAGGCGGTGTCCGGATTGGCGGCACCAAACTCAGCGATATCAAATTCGACCGCAAACACGGTAACGGTTATGACCCAGCGGGCATTTCTAACGCCGGTTCCGCCGCCCGACTACCTTAAAACACTCACCTGTACTCTCTATAAAGGCAAGGAAATCGATACGGAAAAAATAGCCTCAATGCTGATACAGTGGGGCTATACGCGGGTGCCGCGGGTAAGCGTCCGGGGCGAGTTCGCGCTTCGCGGCGAGGTACTCGATATCTGCGCCGCCGCTAACAAAGGGTCGCAGCACACCGCCTACCGTATCCAATTCGACTTTACTACTATCGAAAAGATAAAATCCTTCGATATGCACACGCAGGCCTCGGTTGAAGAATTTGACAGCCTGACGCTCTATCCGATGAAAGAGGTTATCTGGGATGATGAGCGGATCGCCGCGCTCGAACGGAATTTATCGCAGATGCCCGAATTTACGGCCGAAGGTACGGAAAAACTGATTGCGCACTTAAAAGAACAGCGAGCCTTTGACGGTGAAGAGCTTTTTTATCCGCTCTGTTTTGAAAAACCTGCAAGCGTCCTTGATTATCTTGAGTATCTGCACGGCGGCGCATCAACACCGCGAAATACCGGAGGCGCTTCAAGGCATCAGGGCACAGGCGGCGCTGCGAAACCTGCGGTTCTCCTTTATATGGACTACGACCGGCAGCGGAACGCGGTGGAAGCACTGGAGCGGGAGTATCACGGCTTATATAACAAAATCACCCGCGCAATCGATGATGACATCAAGCATAACCTTTTGATTACCGAATATCCCATGCCGCAGCGCCTTTTGCTGCCCTTTACGGAGCTGACCGAAAGCTATCCGCAGAGCCTTTTCCTCCGGACGCTGAAAGAATCGGACGAAACCGGAGCGTCGATTGTGTTTAACTGCGACCCGCCGCGTAGTTTTTTCGGCAATATCGTGTATCTAAAAGAAGAATTAACGCATTTGCAGCAGGAAGGCTGGCGTATTTTTGTGTTTGCGGAAAGCGATGCGCAGGCGCTCCGTATCGGTGAATTGCTCAAGGATATTAAGGCAACCGTGCTGCCGCTCACACTTTCTTCCGGCTTCGGCATCCCCGAGCTGAAAATACTTGTTATTCAGGAAAACGAAATTTTCGGCAGGCGGCGGCGCATCCCGAAATCGGTTAAGCAGGTTAAAAGCTCGGTTATCGATACCTTTGTGGAACTTAATCCCGGCGACTATGTTGTCCACGTCAACTACGGTATCGGACAGTTTAAGGGGATTGAGCGCGTTAAAACGCTGGGGCACGAGCGCGACTATATCAATCTGCTGTACGCGCAGGACGAAACGGTGTTTATCCCGATCGAGCAGGCTAACCTCGTGCAACGGTATATCGGCAATGAAGGCGAAGCGCCGCGGCTGGATATCATCGGGTCTAAGGCCTGGGAAAACCGGAAAAACAAGGTTAAAAAATCGGTTGAAGATATTGCCGATAAACTCATCGACCTGTATTCCCGCCGCAAAGCTGCCGCCGGTTTTGCCTTTGCGAAAGACAACGAATGGCAAACCGCTTTTGAGGCCGCCTTCCCGTATGAAGAGACCGAAGATCAGCTGACCTGTATTGCCGATGTAAAGACCGATATGGAAAAACCGATACCGATGGATCGGCTCATCTGCGGCGACGTCGGTTATGGTAAGACGGAAATTGCGATGCGGGCGGCATTTAAAGCGGTGATGAGCGGAAAGCAGGCTGCCTTTTTAGCTCCGACCACCATTCTCGCGGAGCAGCACTTTGATACCTTTCAAGAACGCTTTCAAAAATTCCCGGTAAAACTCGCACGGCTTTCCCGCTTTGTTCCCAAGGCTGAACAGAAAAAAGTGCTGACCCAGCTGAAAAACGGCGAGCTTGATATCGTTATCGGCACACACCGCGTTATCCAAAAAGATGTGCAGTTTAAAGATTTGGGACTGATGATTGTCGATGAAGAACAGCGGTTCGGGGTTAAAGACAAGGAACGGCTCAAGCAGATGAAGACAAATATCGACTGCCTCTCTTTGAGTGCGACCCCCATCCCGCGTACCCTGCATATCAGTCTGTTAAAAATCCGCGACATGAGCCTTTTAACTACGCCGCCGCAAAACCGCCGTCCGGTAGAAACCGTTATTTCTCCGTTTGACCCCGAAAGAATTGCACAGGCAATCCGTTTTGAAGTTGACCGCGGCGGACAGGTGTTCTATCTGCATAACCGCGTAGAGAGCCTCGAAGAAACACGGTATAAGATTCAGCAGCTCATCCCCGAAGTGCTTATCGATATCGCGCACGGGCAGATGAGCGCAACCGAACTTGAAGATATTTTCCGCCGCTTCAACATGGGCGGCTTTCATGTTCTCATCGCGACTACCATTATCGAAAACGGTATCGACATCCCCAATGCGAACACCATCATCATCGACCGTGCCGATATGTACGGCGTTTCGCAGCTGTACCAACTGCGCGGCCGCGTCGGGCGTTCCGACAGAAAGGCCTATGCGTATCTCCTCTATCCCGAAAACAAGGCCTTGTCGGAGGTTGCGATGAAGCGGCTGCAGGTTATCTCCGATTTTACGGAACTCGGCTCCGGCTTTAAAATTGCGATGAAGGATATGGAAATCCGCGGCGCAGGGAATCTGTTGGGAAAAGAACAGTCAGGCGACATTTATTCCGTCGGCTTTGACCTTTACCTTCGGCTTTTGGAAGAGGCGGTGGAACGGCTGCAAAACGCCGGTTACGAGCCTGAAACGGAACCGGTCATAGAGCTTGAGTACACGGGCTTTATCCCCGACAGCTATATCCGCGTGCCGGAAACAAAGATGGAAATATACAAAAAAATCGCCGCCGTCCGTACTGCGGAAGAACTGGATAGGCTCTACGCGGAACTGTCCGACCGGTTTGGCCCCGTTCCGGAAGAAGCGGAAAGCCTGCTTTCTCTTGCTGAAATTAAAATTATCTGTGCAAAACTTGCAATCGCCTCGCTTAAAGAGCGGAACGGAACCGTGCGCATCACCTTTGCGAAGGTCTCAAAGATTTCTATCGATAAGTTGCTTCGCATGATAAAAGAGTCTGCGGGACGGGTTAAACTCGATGCAAAGCAGCCGAACGTCATCATGCTCGAAACCGGTTCCATCGGCTTAAAAGAAAAGAGCGAATTTATCAGCGAAAAACTCAATCAGCTTATCTAACGCATATTGTATTCCTATTGACGCCCCTGACATCCTGTCAGTAACGCGACAGGGTACCTAAAGCTGTACAAGGACGTACAGGCTTCCGGATCAGTATACTTTACCGGATTATTCCCTACGTGGCTAATGCGTACTGCATGGTAAAACCAACCGAGATAAGCAATGATTATTTCATTATCATTTATTTGATAACAGGTATCCCCGAAAAGAGGGCGCTCTTCCCTACCGTTAAGATGCTCCACATAAATCGCTTTGATAATTTTACTCGTTATTCCTAAATCTTTAAAAGTATACCCTGAATACACAACATCTTTCGTCGCGGCTTTCAATTGCTCATCTGTAAGAAACATTTCTTCAACCTTTTCCGCTTTTATAAATCTTTCACCATCAAGCAGTACGCCTTCCTTATCATATTCAACAATTACTTTATCATATGCAGACGCCTCTCTCTTCGTTAAATCAGTAAAATGCATATAAGCACTATCATCAGTAATAGTAAAATACCTGTCAACTTTCCATTTACTGATATAACTTTGTAATTGTACCTCTTGTGAAAACAGCATAGCCGTCTCCACTAAAATCATGCTGATTAAAAATATCTTCTTCATATCCTTGTGTTCTCCTTCCGGTTTTGATAAAAACTCGGCAGTGCTGTATATCGATAAATACCGTTTTTTAATTATCTAATGCGTACCGCATGATAAAACCAACCACGATATTTTATTATTAATTCATTATCATTTATTTGATAAAATACAGCCCCAAAAATAGAAATCCCCCTATTATTTTTTGCATGCACAAAAATTTCCTTGATAATTTTTTCGGTTATCCCTAAATCCTTAAAAGTATAGCCGGGATACCAAGAACCTCTCGTATAATACTTTAACTGTTCATCTGTAAAAAAGTTTTCCTGAATTTCCCTCGTATTTATAAATTTTTCACCGTCAAGTACGATACCTTCCCTATCATATTCAATAATCACTCCCATGTACGCATAAGCTTCATTTTTTATTAAATCACCGATAACATGATAGTCTTCATTAACAGTAAAAATACGGTCAACCTTCCATTTACCGATATAACTTCGTAACTGTATCTCTTGTGAAAACAGCATAACAGCCTCCACTAAGAGCATACCTATTAAAAGCTTCCTTTTCATATCTTTGTCCTCGTTTATTATTTGATTCTTCTGATCTTTTACAATTCATAATAGACTCATACTTACCAGCACATTATATCATAGAAACCAAAAAACATATCCATCTTACTTATAAACAATGTTTAATTCCCAGCCCCCAGAATAACCAAATTCATCAATTTTTGGATTTATAACTATTGTTGCGATAGAATCATACGTAAAATCAACATATACATAATCAGAAATCCAATCATATTTTTTATTCAAATATTCATGTTGTTTATCAAATGGAGTTACGCACTTTATACGATATTTCATTGGTCGCATTGACAAAACAATTCTTTCCCCACCTGCAAGAGATAGGTCTTTTCTTGTGTAATTAAAACTGTCCCCTAATATCTCAAAATTAGAAATCGTATATTCTTTATAAAGAATATATTCGTCTCCTATCTTCTTTTCTATCAAAACATCACAATCAAGAGAATTCATCATACCATTGCATTCTTCACGTTTTATAACAAGTGTTGGATTATTTTTTATATTTTCAGGAAATAACATACACAAAACTGTTATCAAAAAAAGTATAAAAATATTCAGTTTTCTTGACATAGTTAATCTCCATAAGTATTAGCATATTTATAAGCGCTATACGAATTATTCAAAGGATCTGTAGATGTATAATTCTTTTTCTCTTTCAATTATCACCAAGAAAAACCATAACGCTAGACATAACTAACTATATACTCAATATTAAATAATTATCAATTCTATAAAAATATTTTATTTTTAATTTCCGCAAAATATATTAATTATATCATCATCGGTCATATTGAAAAGGAATTCATCTGTCTTTAAATTATTACTGTTTGCTAATCCAAGTAATTTACTACATACAGTCACTATTATTTCGTAATCCCTTTTTGGAGCAAAATATTTCTCAGCTGATTTATCTAAAATTTTTATAAACAATTCATTAGCCTGCTTCCTTTCTCCCAAATAATAAAGACAAACTGCATATCCCAGAGTATGAAAAGAAATATTAGTTTGATTAGCTTCATATCGCTTGTATACAGAAGCACAGCCATCCAGAAAAACTTCCCTTGGAATAATTCTTTCAAAATATAGTTTTCTTAATACATAACATTGTTGAGAGTATCCACTATTCCAATTTAACTTATCTATTCCCTCTTCCAAAGAAAAAGCATTTAGAAGTTTTTCTATTTTTTTATTTTCATCATCCGTAAAATTTTGATAATTTACAGTATCTTCCACTTTCCATAAATCTTTTATTCTTTTTTCTTGGTTTGAACATGCAACAAGTAATTCTACAAACATACAAAGCATTGATAAATATTTTATCTTTTTCATTGTACTCTAATCCTTTCCTTGGAATAATGAATAAAGCGCCTATTTACGCCCGAATCTACAATAATTGATAAACCTATATTGCAAAATAGCTATTGAAATCGTTCCCGTTATAATAAGTAAAACAGTCAAGCATGTATACGCATAATTTAGAATATATACAAATTTTGAAACTTTGCTAAAATTTCCCAGGACATCTTTTACATAATAGATATTATTCTCTATTTTTCCATTTGTAGCATTTTCACCTATAATTTTATCAAAAAAATATAAACCTATTAAAAAAATTATTGTTAGAAATATATTCATTAAAAACACTTTATTACTTCTTTTCATTTACTGTATTCTCCAGAGCTGCAGATATTAACCTACCACTACCAATTCCATACACATCTTTACTAATCGTAAGCGGAAAAACATCCGATAAAGTATTTCTTGCAATTCTTATTGTTATGCTTTTAGCAGACAGCTAAGCCGTCTGCCTCATCGCTTCAAAAAAATTAATCCTCAACGTATCAAAGATATGCCTACGGTACTTTTTACCTGTCTCCTTGTAGTTTCACAACGGACAAGAATATACACTGGCTAACAAGCTCTTTTCAATAAGTTGATTAAAAATATACCATAATTCCAATATTCAACTCAGCACACATCTTACATATTTCGAAAGAAAGTTCAAAAGCATAATGATAATAAGTTTTTAGACATAATATTATTTTACACCGTACTTTTTCTTTTATCGATAAACACATATCAACAGCTTGTTTTTTATAAACAGTAATAGCTCTATCAATTTCATTCTCTAAATAAGTATCTCCATTTAAAGGTAGCTTGTGTGAATAATAAACTATTCCATTATTAAAGTTATGCGTATGAGAATTATCCACAAAGGATGATATTGGCTGTTCAACGGAAACAGTTACAAAATCTAGAATCTTATAATCTGTATTTTCAGAGACTATGTTTTCAGTCGCCATCAACATACTCAAACATAATGGTATACCCAAATCAGCACATTCACCTAGAATCCGTGGAGACAATTCAAATATATTTTCATCATGTAGTTCATTCAGATAAACTTCATAGGTTACACTCCCACCGCTTCGCAAAAATAATTCAAGCTTTTGTCTATCTTTTATTTTCGATTTAAAATAGGTATTCAAATCATGAATGATACTATCATGGTTACTCCCCTTTAGTATTTCAGGAACAACATCATAGCGAACATAAGATTCTCTGAAATTGCAATATTCTTTACCGGAGGGTGAAATTCGCGGCGTATTAGCAGAATGCTCAGCAGTTGCTTTAATGTCAAAAATAGGCGTTATCTCACGCGTAGGCAGTATCGGATGTCTTACTACAATTGCAATATCAACTTTAAGCATACGCTCACCTATATTACGAGAATTTTTTATCATTTCTTAGATGTCTTTGCAGTATGATTATTTCATATTGATGTCCCATAAGAGCCCCTATTCAATAACAACAGATACCACATATTTCTATTTGCGCCATAGTTTATAATTGATCAAAAATAATACACCAAATAAGCGGAATATCCACAATGAAAATTTTGTAGATATTTGTATCCATTCAGATAAAAATAATTCTGATGTTATTTTCGTTTCATATAAAATATATAACGTAAAATCAACAGGAATTGTTAGTATTTCAATAATCACTAAAAAATAAAGTAATATAAATAATATCTTTGAAAATTTATTAATTTTCAAATTTACAAAAATTAGATAATATCCTGTATATATTGCCCACTTTGAAAACCCATTTCTAATTTTTTTCATTTTTGAATGCTTATTTTGTATAGACACAAAAGAGTATAAAGCAAAAGAATAAATAAAACAAAGGAATATTTTAAAAAACAAGAAACCAAGGCTCACTTTAATTCCTCCAATTGTTTTGGAGCCTCATCTGTGATGCTATTTATTCTATTTGGTGTCATAATCATATAGGGATTCCTCATTTTAAATATAAGTACATTTTTCTATCCAAAACATGGTATCAGAATCAACTTTTTAAATCATTATAAATTTCAATTCCAAGAGTAATATTTAAAGTCTTGCACCTTCGCAATATTTCAGGACACAATTCAAAAGCAATTTTTAGGAACAGAATTGGAAATATCTTTTAACAAATTGATATCTTTACTCTGTGCGTATATTGAAAACATAGAAAAACAACATAAAGTATTCCTATCTTTTTCATTTTATTATACTTTTTCCTTTCTTATAACAATACAAAGAAATAAGCATTTCAAAACCGGTAGAATAAATATTCTTATAGCAAAAGTCCTTATACTCTTCTTCATCAAAAAAATATGTAATTTCTTGATTCTTTATATCAAAGGCAAAAAATGAATAGATCGTTTCGCCTACTAAATATCTATGGCTACAAAGTCCAATTTTTGTTATCCCATTAATAATAGGAGTAGAGTATGAAACTTTATATTTCTTATTCTTATCATTATCCTGTAGGCCAAATGTATGTGCATAAATATTTTTATATTTTTTTCCGTTATTTATAAAGTGATACTCCTTGATACTATGTTCCTTATCTGAATCTGAAATATTCTCCTTTTCGGTATAGTCCCAAGGATTCATTAAGCTGATTTCATATATTTTATCGGCGTCATTTAAAACAACCAATCCTTTTTGATAAATCATTACTTTTTGTACATTATGCATCGGATAAAAGCCCACATCTTCAATTCTTTTCTGGTAGTCTAAGATCGGTAGTTCTTCATTATCAGAAAAATATAAGAACAATCCACAGGGAAGCAATGGCATTGTTATTGTATTGCCTTTATAATCCGTATAGTATCTATCAACCATTCCTCCTCCTGCAATCTCATATCGACCATAACTCAATTTATAGAGTTCCCTTTCAATAGCAGTTGAAGTCTTATGACAGCCTACAATCAGAAAAACAAGCATAAAAGGAAGTATCGCTATATTTCTCATATTTATTTCTCCTCAAGATAGAAATCATCAACCATTTCAAAAAGCTCGTGCTCCTCCCTGGGCTGATGTTTTCTGCAAACCTTATAAATACTGCATTTAAAACAAAAAATTGGGCATAACGGATTTTAACCAATCAGCCCAGTTTCTTCTCCAGAAAGTATGGGGCATCGAAAGCCGGCAGAATCTGCTCAAATGAGAGTCCGTGCTTCACACGGCTGACATCCAGCTACATACAACGGTACATCGCGAAGTGTTATACCATTTATTTCCACCAATAATGAAGCATCTTGTGTAGCCTTTACTTCGTTTCTCTGATTCGCATATAGCGATATTATAAAAATTTAATCATATTTTGTTTAAACTTTGGTAAAATTGTTGTATAAATATTTTTATCTTCAATATTTAATCCTATAATTTCATCAATATAATCCCAACTCTCATGAAAAATATGTTGAAAATCTAAATTTCCTTTATCTTTTATAAGTATATATATACCCCATATATTCTCTAAAAAACTATATAAATCAATATCTCCGATACTGCATTCAATGATTTGTTCAATAATTCTACACACACCCAAATTAAAATTCATTTAACACTCCTTTACTGCGGTATAGCAGCAACTACTTTACCAATTTTTGTAGCTCTACTTGCCAATTTAGTTGCACATCACTAGCAAACCAAGCATTTTTTTATCGTCCATAGACGATCTTTCCTCTAAACACATGAAAAACTTAGTTTTCCTTTGCACAGAATTAATACACTAAATATTTCAAATTCCCAAATGTAAAATAATTTTATTATTTTTAGTTGCATATTCTAATAGCCTAATTAAATTATCAATTTGTGATATAATTTCTTTTTTACTATAACTAGATTCCGGTATTACATCCGTCTCAGGGGCTAATTTAAATAATTCTTTCCATAAGACAACTATGCGAAGAAAAGTATTCAAATTATCAGATTCAATTAAACTAATGCCATAATAAAAAAGGCCTTTTGTTGTCTTCGTTTTAGTGTTATTTTCTGATTTAAACCATTTCAAAGTTTTAAAAATAAAAATAATTATATCATCATGAATTGAGATATGCTTATATCGTTTTGACATACATTTTAAATCCAATTGATTATTAATTTTATTAGTAACATCATGTAAAGACGGAATAACAAAAAAATTATGAACTAATGCCATTTTTACTACTCCATTGCTCAAAATGAAATAATGTTTCTATCAACATCAATGCCAATATGTTTTCCATTTTTTATACGTGTGACATTTTCCGCTACTCCTTTTACAGGTGCTGACTTGGCACCTTTCAAAACAGAAAGATTTTATACGTTTAATTACGGAAAAAAGAAATAATACATGATATAGGAATCATTACTGATAGAACAATAAATGGCATAGTACACAAAAAATGTTTTATAAATTTCTTATATTCAATTAGGTAAGTTTTAAAATTATCATCGTTTGTTTGTTGAATTTTATATTCAAGATAAGGAATTAGATCCGTATACCTTGGATACCATTTTTCACGAACTCCAAACATATTTATTTCCCCGATTCGTTTTAAAGTCTCAATATCATTTATTGTATCCAGATATTCTACAAATTTTTTTCGTTCTTTAGCAAATTCGGAATCAAATTTTTTAAAAGCTTTTACAAAGAACCAGAATGTAACTGCACAAACAGGAAAAACCACCATAATCATATTCATCCCCCTTAGTTAATATCAATGACTACACAGAATATTTTTGTCAACACAAAAAGTATTTATTTAATAGGTAATGTATTACCCTTTCCATCCACAAAGTTCATTCTTAATAAAAAAAGTATCATAAACCCAGTAAAGTCCGCCAAATCTTATTTTTTCTATATTAAAAG
>ERZ773083.656-NODE-656-length-26778-cov-3.583542_pt1 | contig 26778 bp, 23 predicted proteins | sample MGYA00511465_ERZ773083 | MGnify/ENA primary metagenome ERZ773083 (study PRJEB29015, sample SAMEA2738001) | human oral metagenome | biome: human oral; feature: human-associated habitat; material: dental | place: China | collected 2060 ... | reverse complement strand
ATAGAAGAAGTAGATAAAAAATTAGAAATGGAATATCAAAAGTTTGTGGATATGTGGGATCATGCTATTACAACGCATAAATGTGTAATTATCCAAAATAATTTTGAATATCCATATTATAGATTACTTGGAAATAAAGATGCTACTAGTATATATGGTAGAACTAATTTTATTACAAAATTAAATTTAAAATTTGCAGAATATGCAGAAAGTCACGAAAATTTTTATATTAATGATATAAATTATGTTTCTTCTTTATATGGACTTGATAAATGGAGTAATCAGTTTTATTGGTTTATGTATAAATATGCTATGGATATAGCAGCTATACCTAGTTTTGCATATAATTTATCTAATATAATTAAAGCCATCTATGGAAAAAATAAGAAAGCTTTTGTACTTGATTTAGATAATACATTATGGGGTGGTATTATAGGAGACGATGGAGTAGAGAATATTGTTTTAGGTCAAGAAACTGCAGAAGGAGAAGCATATCAAGAAGTACAAGAATATTTAAAACTTCATAAAGACTTAGGAATTATACTAAATATAAGTAGTAAAAATGAAGAAGAAAATGCATTACTTGGTTTAAATTCTAAAGATTCTATTTTAAAACCAGAAGATTTTATAGTTATTAAAGCAAATTGGGAGCCTAAAAATAAAAGTGTTAATGAAATAGCTAAGGAATTGGAATTAGGAGAAGATTCATTTGTATTTGTTGATGATAATCCTGCTGAAAGAGATATTATAAATCAGTATAACCCTACTGTTTCAACACCTATTATTAATACGCCAGATAATACTATTAAGACACTTGATAGAAATGCTTATTTTGAAGTATTAAAGATTACTAAAGAAGATTTAAAAAAGAACGAAATGTATAAACAAAATAGTCTTAGAAATAAATTTATGTCTACTTTTGAAGATTATGGTGCATATTTAAAATCTCTTAATATGAAAGCCACTATAGAAAGCTTTATTCCTATTTATATGGCAAGAATAGCTCAGCTTACAAATAAAAGTAATCAGTTTAATTTGACTACAAAAAGATATACTCAAAGTGATATTGAACAAGTATCAAATGATAAAAATTATATTACTTTATATGGTAATTTAGAAGATAACTTTGGAGATAATGGAGTTGTATCTTTAATAATAGGTAAGAAAGATAAAGAAAAATTACATATTGATTTATGGTTAATGAGTTGTAGAGTATTAAAAAGAGATATGGAAAAAGCCATGCTTGATATGTTAGTAAAAAAAGCTAAAAAAGCTAAGATAAAAGAAATAATTGGGTATTATTATCCAACATCAAAGAATAAAATGGTAAAAGATTTTTATAAAGATCAAGGATTTACTAAGATAAGTGAAGACGATGAAGGTAATACTATTTGGAGTCTTGACTTAAATAAAGAATATAATAATCAAAATAAATATATAGAAATAAGGAGAAAATAAAATGACAAGAGAAGAAGTATTTAAAGAATTAGATGAAGTTTTTCAAGATGTATTTGATGATGAAAGTATTCATGTAACAGATGAAACAACAGCGGCAGATATAGAAGATTGGGATAGTTTAGAACATATTAATTTAGTTGTAGCAATAGAAAATCATTTTAATATAAAATTTAATATGGGAGAAGTTACATCTATGAAAAATGTTGGAGAAATGGTTGATAAAATCATAGAAAAGAAAAAATAAGATGAATCATTTTAAATTTGAAGATATAAAAATAGGAGATGAAGTTGAATTTTCATATGAAATAACTGAAGATAAGATGAATAAGTTTAAAGATATAACAGGGGATATCAATTACTTACATGATGATGCAGAATATGCAAATAAAAAAGGTTATCCTGAAAGAGTTGTTTATGGAATGTTAACATCTTCTTTTTTATCTACATTAGCAGGTGTTTATATGCCGGGAGAATATAGTTTAATTCATAGTGTAGAAATAAATTATATTAAACCAGTATTTTTATCTAGTTCTCCACTTAAAATAAAAGCTAAAGTTATTGAAAAAGAAGAAAGATTTAAACAAATAGAACTTAAGTATTACATAACTGATAAAGAAGACAAAAAAGTTTGTCGTGGAAATATGAAAATAGGTTTTATAAAAGAGGAGTAGAAATATGTCAATAGTAACATTTAAATTTTTATTATTTTTATTTTCTAGTGTAATTTTATATTATCTTTTTCCTAAAAAATATAGGTGGATTGAATTACTTGTAACTAGTTCAGTTTTTATAATTCTTGCCACAGGATTTAAATTATTTTTAACATTAGTCTCAGCAGTAGTTATAACTTATATATTTACTTTATTAATGGAGAAATTTCCTAAACATAAGAAAAAGTTTTTAACACTTTCTATATTAATGTTAATAGGGATGCTTGGATTATTTAAATATATTAATTTTGTTCCACTTACATTAAATACATTTGGAAGAATATTTAGAATAAATTTAAATTTTAAGTTTATTAATTTAGTTGCTCCACTTGGTATATCTTATTATACTTTATCACTTATATCTTATATATTTGATTGTTATTATTCTACGATAAAAAGAGAAAAGAATTTCTTTAAAGTGTTGTTATTTGGATCATATTATTTGGTATTAATATCAGGTCCAATTACAAGATATAATGAAGTAAAAGATGAGTTGTTTAATGCTAATAAATTAGAATATAAAAATATTTATCAAGGATTTTATAGGGTTATCTATGGTCTTATGAAAAAATTAGTTATTGCTGATGCTTTAGCGGTAATAGTAACTACTATATTTAACAATTACAAAACTTTTACTGGATTTTATTTAGTGTTTGGAGTAATACTTTATGCTATTCAAATATATAATGATTTTTCTGGTTGTATGGATATAGTAATAGGTGCATCAAAAATGTATGGAGTAAAACTTCCTGAAAACTTTGATAGTCCATATTTATCTAGAAGTTTATCTGAATTTTGGAGAAGATGGCATATATCTTTAGGAAGATTTTTCAAAGATTATGTTATGTATCCATTATTAAAATCAAATTTATTTATTAAAATGAATGATTTTTTTAAATTAAAATGTGGTAAAAAACTTGGTAAAAAAATAACAGTGCTTTTAGCAACATTTATATTATGGACTTTAATTGGTATATGGCATGGAGTCTCATTTAAATATATAGTAGCTTCAGGGTTATTACCATGGATATTGTTTGCAATAGCAGAACTTGGAAGTAATTTACCAGAAAAAATAAATAAGAAATTAAATATTAGAACAGAATGTTTTAGCTTTAATTTATTTAGAATGATTAGAACAACTTCTTTTTTATTATTAATATGGTTTGTTGTTTGTAGTCCTTCTTTAGGCGAATTAAAAAGTGTTATTAAACATTTATTTATCTTTAGTGATATAGATCTTTTAGTAAAATTACCTAAATTTTCAGTAAGTTACATGTTACTTATTGTATTATTTGTAGATTATTTAAATTACATAGGAATAAATGTATTTGAAAGCTTTGAAAAACAAAATTTAATATTTAGATGGATAGTTATATTTTTCTTTATAACAATTATTTTAATATATGGACATTATGGACCTAATTATAATCCTGCTAATTTTATATATGGAGGATTTTAATGAAGAGACATATTATAAATATTTTTAAAATTGTAATATTTGTAATTGTCTTTATAGTTTTTTATTATTTTTTAACAATATTTAAAAAACCAATTAATCATCAATTAGATAATATATCTGGTATTTATGCAGAAAGAAAGAATAGTTTAGATATGGTCTATATTGGAGGATCAGCAGCATTTGTATATTATTCTCCAATAGATGCATATCAAAATTATGGAATATCTTCTTATGATTATGCTGTAGATGGCATTCAAGCAGAATTTTATCCCACTATGGTAAAAGAATTATTAAAAACTCAAAAACCTAAGTTAGTAGTAATAGATGCTAGAGCTTTTCAATATAGAGAAAAAGATATAGAACCTAATGAAATATCTTATAGAGTTTTTTTAAGAGGATTTAAATATAATTTAGATAGATATAAATTGATTAATAAAATAGTACCTAAATATTTAAAACAAGGTACTTTAACATATCATTTAGATTTAGGTTTATATCATACAGAGGAAAGTCCTCCTTCTTTTATTAAAACATTTAATATAATGTTTGATAAAAATAAGAATTTAGATAAGGGGTTTTATCTAGTACCAAAAGCTATGAATATTTATAAATATGATAGAGATACTAAAGAAGAACTAAAAATAGCAAGTGAATCAGAAAAATTATTAAATGAACTTCTAGATTATTTAGAAAAAAGAAATGTAAAAGCATTATTTGTAGTCAGTCCTTATCAACAGATAAAGAGAGAAAAGATGCAATTTAATTATATAGAAAAAATAGTTAAATCTAGAAATCAAGATTTTCTAGATGCAAATGATTATATAGATCAAATGAAACTTGATTTTACTTATGATTTTTATAATGGTTCGCATGTTAATATTTATGGAGCAGAAAAATATACAAAATTTTTAAGTGAATATTTGATAAAAAAGTATAATTTACCTGATAGAAGAGGAGATAAGTTATATGATGAAGATTTTAATAATTTAATACCTAAATGGAAAGAAAATGTTGAAAAAACTAAAAAAGAAATTGAAGCGATAAAACAAATAAGAACCTATTTAGAAGATATAGAAATAAGAAAAAATATAAATTCTTAATATATGCTTTTATTTATGGAGGTAAAAATGAAAAAACATATTTTTAATATTTTTAAAATTTTAATATTTATAATTGTCTTTGTATTTTTTTATTGTTTTTTAACAGTATTTAAAAAACCGGTAAATTATAAACTTTATAATGTAACAGGAGTTTATGCAGAGAGAAAAAACAGTTTAGATATGGTCTATATTGGAGGATCAGCAGCATTTGTATATTATTCTCCAATAGATGCATATCAAAATTATGGAATTTCTTCATACGTTTATGCTGCGGATAATATGCAAGCAGAATTATATACAACTATGGTAAAAGAAATATTAAAAACACAAAAACCTAAGCTAATAGTAATAGATGCTAGAGCTTTTCAATATAGAGATACTGTTAATAAACCAAGTGAAAAAGCATATAGAGCATATCTTACTTATTTAAAACCAAGTAAAGATAGATACGATTTAATAAATAAAATAGTACCTAAATATTTAAATCAAAAAACTGATTCGTACCATTTTGACTTAAAACTATATCATTCTAGTGAAGAAAAATCACTTGTTAAAACTACATTAAAAGTTTTATTTGATAAAAATAAACATCCTAATAAAGGTTTTTATTTGCTAGCTAAAACTATAAAATTACAAGAACAGGAAAGAACTACTAATGATATAAAACCAATTGGTAAAGAAACAGAGAAATTATTAAATGAACTTCTGGATTATTTAGAAAAAAGAAACGTAAAAGCATTATTTGTAGTCTCTCCTTATTTACAAACTAAAATAGAAAAGATGAATTTTAATTATATAGAAAAAATTATAAAATCTAGGAATCAAGATTTTTTAGATGCTAATGATTACATTAAAGAGATGAATTTAAATTATGCTTATGATTTTATAGATATTGATCATGTTAATATTTATGGAGCAGAAAAATATACTGAATTTTTTACTAAATATTTAGTGAATAATTACAAATTACCTGATAGAAGAGGTGAGAAGTTGTATGATGCAGATTTTAATAATTTAATACCTAAATGGAATCAAAATGTAGAAGCAACAAAGAAAACTATTAAAGAAATAATAGCAAGGAAGGGTTATGAAGAAGAAATACAAACTAAGTAATGGTAAAGAAATACCTTCTTTAGGTTTTGGAACTTTTAGACTTAAAGAAGAAGTAGAAGATATATTAAAAAAGGCTTTAAAAGTAGGATATAGACTTATTGATACTGCAGCTAGTTATCAAAATGAAGAATATGTTGGTAAAGCTATAAGAGACGCTGAAATTAATAGAGAAAATTTATTTATTACTGGTAAACTTTGGAATGATTCTAGAGATTTTGAAAAGATAGTATCATCATGTAAGGAAACAATAAAAAAGTTAAATGTTGAATATTTAGATCTTTATTTAGTTCATTGGCCAGCTTCTTCAGCGTTATATCCAAATTGGAAAGAAATAAATGCTAATGTATGGAAAGCTATGGAATATTTATATGAACAAGGACTTGTTAAAAGTATAGGTGTTAGTAATTTTAAAAAATCTCAATTAGAAGTATTAATGACTACTGCTAAAATAAAACCTATGGTTAATCAAATAGAATTTCATATTGGATTTATGCAAAAAGAAACGTTAGAATATTGTCAAAATAATAATATTTTAGTAGAAGCATGGAGTCCATGCGGTGGTGGAAAATTACTTAAAAAAGATATTATTAAAAATATGGCAGAAAAATATAATGTAAGTCCAGCTAAGTTGTGTTTAAGATGGTGTGTAGAACATAATGTTATACCAATAACTAAAAGTAGTCATGAAGAAAGAATGATAGAAAATTTTAATTTAGATGATTTTGAAATAACAGAAGAAGACATGAAAATTCTTGATTCACAACCCTTTATAGGTGGATATGGATTTGATTCTGAAACAATAACAATATTTAATTAGAGGTGAATATGGAAGATAAAAAAGAATTATTAAATATAAGAAAAGAAATATTTTTAACTGGATATTCTGCATCTATGGCTCATTTAGCATCAGCATATTCTATAGTAGAACTTATATATGTTTTGTATGAAAAAAATATTTTAAATTATGATTCTAAAAATCCTAGTATGGAAAATAGAGATATATTTATTTTAAGTAAGGGGCATGGTAGCTTAGCTCTTTATGTTATTTTAAAAAGATGTGGTTTCTTTGATAAAAAGTTTTTAACTTCGTTTGCAAAGCCAGGTTCTTTTTTAGGAGGTGAACCTACAATTCCTGATATTCCCGGAATAGAAGCAACTACTGGATCTTTAGGACATGGTCTTTCTATAGGAACAGGTATAGCAATGGCTAAAAAAATAGATAAAAAAGAAGAGAAAGTTTATGTATTATTAGGTGATGGTGAATTAGAAGAAGGAACTATTTGGGAAGCTGTTATGTTTGCGGTACATCAAAGTTTATCAAATTTAGTTATAATTATAGATAATAATAAGCTTCAAAAGATGTCAACTGTTGAAAATGTTATGGGAATAAATGATTGGAAAAGTAGATTTTCATCTTTTGGATGCAATGTAATAGAAATAGATGGACATGATATAGAAAGTATTTTTGATACATTTAATACTTTATCAAATGACAAAGTAAATGTTATATTGGCAAATACTATTAAAGGTAAGGGATTATCATTAATGGAAAATGATCCTAGGTGGCATTGGAGACTTCCTAGTAGAAAAGAATTAAAAACTTTTGTTTCTGAACTAGAAATTACTGAGGAGGAATTAGAAGAATGCAAAAAACCTATGTAAGTACACTATATAAATTAATGAAACAAGATAAAAATGTTATTTCTTGTTTATCAGATAGTGGAACAGATTACGATGAAATAATAGCAAGGGAATTACCTTTACAAGTTATAAATTATGGAATAAGTGAAAATAATAAAGTTGCAAGTGCATCAGGTCTTGCAAGTTGTGGTAAGATTCCTTTTGTATATACAACTAATGCTTTTTTAGCATATAGATCTTATGAATTTATAAGAGATGATGTATGTCTTCAAAATAGAAATGTTAAATTAATAGGTATGGGATGTGGAATATCTTGGTCTACTTTAGGACCGACACATCATACTACAGAAGATATTTCAGGTTTGAAAGCTTTACCTAATTTAATATTACTTTCACCAGCATCTCCTAAAGAATTAGAAAAATGCATGGAATTTGCTTATAGCCATATAGGACCTGTGTATATTAGAATAGGTATGGGAAATGAAGAAGAAATATATAAAGAGGAATGTAATTTTGAACTTGCTAAAAATAATACTATAAGTGAAGGGAAAGATGGGGTTATATTTGTAACTGGAAGTATTATATCCGAAGTATTAAAAGCAAAAGAAAAATTGAAAGAAGAAGGAAAAGATATTAAAATAATAAATGTTTCAACAATTAAACCTTTTGATGTTTCTTCAATTATTAATGAATCTAAAAATTATAAAAAAATAATATCTATAGAAGAACATAATATAATTGGAGGATTAGGAAGTAGTATAGCAGATGTGATTGCAACTAATTCTTTAGATACAACATTATATAAAATAGGAATTAATGATACTTTTGCAAAAGGATATGGAACATATCAAGAAATGAAAAAAATGAATAATTTAGATAGTGAAAGTATTTATGAACAAGTAAAAAAGATTTTATCAATTTGATAAAATCTTTTATTTTAAAAGTATTGCAACTGCTACAGTATAATTTTTTTCATGAGATATAGAAATAGAAAACTTATAATTTTTATAAGAAATAGTTGGTTTAGAATTCAAATCATATAATATTTCTATTTCATTAAAATCAATGTTTATATCTAAACATTTTTTTATAGCTTCTTTAGCAGCAAATCTACCAGATAAAAATTCTAACTTTTGTCTACCAATTTTTTTGTTCATAATTTCTATTTCTTTTTTAGTTAATATTTTTTCAATAAATTTTATATTCGAATTTTCTAATCTTTTATTTTCTACTATATCAATTCCAATATTCATAATAAAACCTCAATTAAAATTTATTTTAACATAAATTTTATATAATAAATTTTTAATACTTATGATATAATTATTTTAGGGTAAAAATAAAAGGGGTGAAGATATGAGTGGCGATTTTAAACTAAAGATGAGTTTAAAAAATCCTAGTCAAAAGATTAGGATAAGTAATTCTAATAAAGTAACAGTTTATCAAAATAATGTATGTATAGAAGATTTTTATATTTCAAAAGAAAAACTTAGTTCTATTGATTTAATCATGTCTTATTCTTTAGAAGAATCTTCTAGTAGTGAAGAATATGTTATATATAATAAAAAGAAAGAAACTAATAAAGAAAAAGTAGCAGTAATAAATAACATACTTAAGACGATTAGTTTAAAAGAATTTTTAAAAGTTAGTTCTACTTTGAAAGTAGAAAAAGATGAAAATACAGATATCATTCCAATAGAAATACTAAAAATGATAGAATACTCTGATTTTGGTTTTTGTTTAACTACTCATGATAAAACATGTAGATTTTTAGGTAAAAATAAAATACTTTTAAAATTAGAAGAACTGTTCTCAAAATCTTTATTGCCTTTATTTTGTTGTAATAAAAAAATATTTATAGATTATAACTATAAAACAAATAATTATCAAATAAATAAAGATGATGAAATATTATATGAAGATAATAATATTGAAAAGATATTTGATTATTTAGATAAATTAAAATTAGAAAATAAAAAAATAACAGAATATGAAGATTTAATCTGTATAGATTGTGAAAGTAGGGGTATGTTGAACGAATTATCAAAAGAATGTAATTTTCCTTTAAATTTATATGAAGGATTTAATGATACTTTATTTAATTTTAATAAAGATTTAAATAATACTAGTAAAATATATGTAAGTCATATACCATATGTATCTAAAGATAATAATAGTTTACTAGTTATTCCTAAGGTAGAAGAATATACTTTAGATTTAATAAATGATATAGAATTTAAAATAGGTAATTTAACATTAAAAGTAAAATCATTAAATAACAAAGAAATATCTTTGAAAGCTACTACTAAATCTAATATTTTAATAGATAAAAAAGTGATTAATAAAAATGATGTTTTAACTTTTAAAATGAATGAAGAACATGTATTTAATCTTGATTCTAAAGAAGGTATAGAAACATGGAATTTTGTATTTAAAAGAGGGACTTTTAAAAAAGAATATAGAAGAATTCATTTTGAAAAAATAAAACAAATTTTAGAAAAGAAAGAAAATTTTAAAAAATTAACAGTACTTGAAAAATATGAAACTTATAAATCAATCTTACTATTTTTATATTTTATAAATAAAAAACAAGATGAAGATAAATTAGATGAATTATATAGTTTATTAGATGGTAATTTATATGAAGAATTTATAACAGATTATAATATTAAAGAAGTAGAAAACACTACTACATTTAAAAACTTTAATGATAAAAAGATATTTGTAGAAAAAGTTAGCTTTGTAGATACATTAATAAAATATAATTGGTTATCATATCCTAGATATATTTTCTCAACAATATCATATTTTAATAAAGATAAGATAATGAGAGACTTTAATATAATATTTAATCAAATGATAGATAAATTAACATTTAAAGATTATTTAATAAAATTATTTGAAGAAAATGGTTTATATCAAAATGTATCAAAAGATTTTGATAAGATGTTAAACTTATTATCAAATATGTATTATGTAGATATTAAAAATGGGGAAGATAAAAAATATTATATAGAAAAACTTGTCATAAATAATACAAAAGAAGATGATTTGAGTTATAGTATTTCAGTACTTGTAAGTGCTTATATAAGAAATAATGAACTTAGAGAAAAATATTTAAGCGAGTTACAAGAAAAATATACAAAAGGAGAACTGAAAGAACCACTTTATATAGAAAAGTTGGAGGTGAATAATTAGTATGAAAAACAATTATAAAAACGAAGTATACAATGTTAAAATTACTAATTTAGAATATGGCTTTTCTTTTGATATTCCATCTGATTTTTTGGAAGTAGGTGAAGAGTCTTTTAAAAAGTTAGAATTAAAAGACAATACACTTTATTCATTTTCAATAGACGATTACACTAATTTTCATGTAATATTAATGTCTTTAAAAGAAGATAATATAGATAGTTATATAAACTTTACAAAAAGAAAATTAGAAGAAAATAAGTTTGAAATTTTAAATATTAAAGATAATAAAATTACGCTTAGAAAAAACAAAATTACTTTTGTTAATAACTTAGTAGAAGTTAATGGTTTAATAATTAATTTTGCTATAAGTAGTTCTAAAGATTTAAATGAAAAATCTAAGATTTTAGATAAGATAACAGATAGTATAAAAATAATTCCAAAAGAAAATATTCCATTGTTAAAAGAAGCTCTTGTTAAGAAGGAAGAAAAAACAAAAGTAAAAGATTCTATAAAATTAAAAGAAGATATAGTTAGAAAAGAAATTAAATATAGAAATATTAAGATGCCTAAATTTTTCTTAAAATATGCAAATTATTTAAATAATAAACTTATAACTCTAACAGTTATAGATGATGAAATAGCATATAACAAAAATAAAGTATTATTCAAAAAAGATAAATTAATATCAGAAAAATTTCAAAATATTGTAGATGAATATAAAGAATTACTTGCTAGTTTTAACTATAAAAAATTAGATAATTCATATATTTCAATAAAATATCAAGATAATTATTATTTAATAGATAAAACAGATTATGAAAAAGTTAGTGAATTTTTAGAAAAATTAGAAAAATTATTAAATGAAACATTTAACTTAAATGTAGTTAATAAAAAAGAAGAAATAACTTTAGGACCTGAAGAAATAATTATAGAAGAATATACATTTACTCCAGCGGATGAAGTTGTTGATATAGAAAATGATTTAACAGATGAAATATTTACAGATTTAGATTTACCTAAGATAGAAGACTTCGAAGAAATAAATGAGGATGATAATAAGGTAAATATAGAATTAGATTTAAATAATTTAACTTTGCCTATGAATGATTTTAATTTATATGAAGAAACATATAATAATATGATAAATAAAGATATAACTGATGATATAGTAGAAAACGAAGTTAATGATATTTTAAATCAAAATGAGTTAGAACAAGTTAACTATACAGATGGTGAATATAAAGATGTGTTTCATAAATTAGAAGATACTTTATTATTAAAAGCTTCTATTCCAAAAGATTTTGTTGAAAAGATAGATAGAAGTAATAATATATTTGATATTTTTAATAAAAATATTTATTTCAGATTTTTTACATTTAGATGTGATACTTTAGAAGCTTATGAATCTAAACTAAAAGATTGGATGAATAAGAATTATGAAAGTATAGGTGGATCTTATAAAACTGAACAATTAGAGATAAATAATTATAGAATTGATGTTAATGAATTTGATAATAGAATTTATTACACAACATATATAAATAATTATTTAATATCAGTTTCATGTAATGATTATAGTTATAAAGAAGCTTTATTTGATATTTTAGATAGTGTTGAAATATTAGAGGGATCTGAAAGAGAAGTTGAAGATATAGCAAGAGAGAATAAAAATAATCGTAAATTACTTGCTAATAATTTACCAGAGTTAGATGTTAGAAGTTTAGTTAATAGTTACGATGCTACAATTATTAAAAAGAGTGATATTTTAAAAAGAGCGATAGCGATTATATTGCTTGCAAATGAAATTATAAGTGATAATAATGATTCATCATTTTTAACAATATTTAATAAAAATAAAACTATCAAAAACGAACTTAAAAAGTACGATGTTTATAACTATTTAACACCAAAAGAAAAAGAATATATTAAGAATAGAAATGAAGAGTTATCTATAGAACTTTCGTGGAGAATTGAAGGAGCTTATGTACTTTTATATGTTTTAGGATTAATAGATAAAGAACTTGATAATGTAACTAAGACAAATATAGTTGAATTAAAAGAATTTATAACTTCTAGGACATATGGTGATTTAATTACAGATGCTAAGTTAAAAGATGAAAATGAAATATTAGATTTAGCAGATTATTCAAATAGACTTTTAATAATTACAGAAAATTATATGGATTATTCTAATTTAGATAAAGAAATTGTTATTGAAAGAGATAAAGCATATAAGTATATTCTTAGTGGAATGTCATGGGATGTATTATAATAATCTAATTTTATAAAATTAATTTAATTGACAATTTTACAATTACTAATTAGTATAATATTGAGGAGGAATTTTATGAAAAATAAAAAAAATCTTTTTGAACAAGAAGGAAATTTAGCGTTAGATGTGAATAATCAAGAACTTATATCTGCTAATATAAAAGTTTATGAAAAGCCTAAAATAAAAAAATTAATTTTAGTTCCATCAAAAAAGAAAAGTAATAGAATTTTTATGGGATGTTATCAATATAACTATCAAGCTAATGATGGAGATGGATGTTAAACGTGATATATTCACGTTTTTTTACAAAGTATGTATAAAATAAGAGATAATTATATATTAAAAAACACAAAAGATGGAATTTTATTAATAGATGTAAATGATAATAGTAATTTGTTTCATTTAAATTTACATGGAGCTTTTATATTAAAAAATATTGATATACAAAAAGATGTTATAATTGATATGTTACATAAAAAATTTTTAATTGATAAAAACAAATTATCTTTTGATTATGAAAATTTTATAAAAATATTATTAAAAAATAATATTTTAGAGGTATTATATTGAAAAATGAATTAATAGATATATCAAGTTTATATAATTTGCTGAATTCAAAAATTATCAATAATTGTACGATTGAGATAACTAATGTGTGTTCATTTTTTTGTAGTCATTGTTATATTGATAAATTTAAAAGGAAAATGATGACTTTTGATGAGTTTAAAAATATTGTAAATCAATTATTATGTATTAATTGTAATTCAATTTTAATTACAGGAGGAGAGCCTACACTTAATCCAGACTTCATTAAAATGTATAAATATGCAAAAGAAAAAGGAATGTTTGTTAGTATTAATACTAATGGATTTTATTTTAATAATGATATTAAAAATATTTTTTTAAAATTTAAGCCTAATTTAATTGAAATAACATTATATGGATATAATAAAGAAACATATAAAAAATTTACTCATGTTAATGATTCATATAATGGAGTAATAAATTCTATTGAATTCTTAAGTATAAATGGAATAAAGTTTAATTTAAAAGCGACTTTAACAAAAGAAAATTATATGTATTTGGCTGAAATGAGAAAAATTTCTTATAAATATAAATGTATGTTTAGATATGATTATATTTTGTTTCCTAAAATAAATGAAGTTAACAAAGGTAGAAATGAATTATCTTTAACTCCAAAAGAAATAATATCTGTTATTAAGCAAGATGAAGGAGATACTTTTTATTTTAAAGAGAGAGTCAAGGAAATTCAAAAAGATAAAAATAAAAATCATTATATTAATAAAGTTTTTTCTTGCAAAATAGCAAAAGAAATAATTTATATAGACTGCAATGGATTCATTAAACCTTGTTTGGTAATTGATAAAAAATATAACATTAAAAGTTGGAAAATAAAGGATGCTATTGAAGATATGAGAAAATATTTTGATAATATTAAATTTGAAAATAATTTCAAATGTCAAAATTGTTATAAAAGAAAATTATGTAGATATTGTCCAGGAAGAAATTTTTTGGAAAATGGTGTATATGATACTGCTTCAAAGTTTTATTGTAATTTAGCGGATTTGTTGTTAGAAGAATTTAAGGAGGTTGAATAAATATGTTTGAAATATATAACTCAAATAATAAAATACCGGAAAATAGATATTTAGAAATGAATGATATTTTAATGAAAGATTATATTTTAAGAAAAGGATTAGAAGAATATAAAAAAAGAGAAAAAATTTTTAAAGGAGAAGGATTTGAATATTGGAAATCTATGATTTTAAATGATCCTAATTATAATATAATACTTTATATACTTGATAAAAAAATAGTTGCTTTTATTTGCTATATATTAATGAAAGACAGTGTGTGTTTAGCAGAAATTCAAATAATAAAAGAATATCAAGGTAAAAACGATATATTTAGAAAGATATTAAATAAATTTTTAGAAGAAATTAAAAATAAAAAACATAAAAATATATCTGCAACAATCGATAAAGATAATAAAAAATCAAGAGCAGTATTTTCACATATTGGTATGATTAATACAAAAGATAATTGGTTTGAAATATCTATTGAAACTTTAGAAAAATGGTTAAATAAATCTAGTTCTTGACAAATAGTATAATAGAAATTAAAATATATGTAATTTAAATTTATTAAAGCTGTGAAGGTGTGGAATACTGGAGCTTTTAGTTATAAAGGGATTCTTAGAATAAGTAAGGTGGAACCGCGGGTAATACTCGTCCTTACAGATAAGAATCTCTTTTTGTTTCATAAAAGGAGGTAAATTATGGAAGAAATAACTATGAAAGATTTAGCTAACTTTGCTAAAACATATGGATTTATTTATCAAGGAAGTGAAATATATGGAGGTTTAGCTAATACTTGGGATTATGGTATCTTAGGAGCAAGACTTAAAAATAATCTTAAAGATATGTGGAGAAAGTTTTTTATTCAATTAAGAGATAATGCTTATGAAATAGATGCTAGTATATTAATGCATCCTAAAGTATGGGAAGCTTCAGGACATATTAAAAACTTTTCAGATCCACTTCTTGATTGTAAAGAATGTAAGATGAGAGTTAGAGCTGACAAACTTATTGAAGAGTTTGATAGTACTGTAATAGCAGATAAAATGACTGACAAAGAAATGGAAGAATTTATAAAAGAAAAGAAAATACCATGTCCAAATTGTAAAGCTAGTAATTTTACATCTATAAGAGAATTTAATCTTATGTTTGAAACAACAAGAGGTGTTACAAAAGATTCTAAAAGTACTATTTATCTAAGACCAGAAAATGCTCAAGGTGAATATGTTAATTTCTTAAATGTACTAAGAACTGCTAGAACTAAATTACCTTTTTCGATAGGACAAATTGGTAAAGCATTTAGAAATGAAATTACGCCAGGTAATTTTACCTTTAGAACTATTGAATTTGAACAAATGGAATATCAAACATTTTGTAAGAAAGATACTGATGAAAAACAATATGATTTCTTTAAAGATTATGGAATGAAATTTATGGAATATATTGGTCTTAATAAAGAAAAACTTCGTTATAAAGATCATGAAAAATTAGCGCATTATGCTAAAAATGCTTGTGATATAGAATATTTATTTCCTTTTGGATGGGGAGAAATAAATGGTACTCATAATAGAACAGATTTTGATTTAAAAAATCATCAAGAATTATCTAAAGTTTCAATGGAATATTTAGATGAAGAAACAGGTGAAAAGTATATTCCATATATTATCGAATCTACATATGGAGTAGATAGAATAATACTTGCATTACTATTTGATGCATATAACGAAGAAGAAGATAGAATAGTTTTAAAATTAAATGAAAAATTAGCACCTATTAAAGCTTCAGTTTTACCATTAATAAAAAAATATCACGCTGAAAAAGCAGAAGAAATTTATAATAAATTTAAAGAATATTTTATGACAAGTATTGAAGATAGTGGAAGTATAGGAAAAAGATATAAGAGAAACGATGCTATAGGAATTCCTTATTCAATAACAATAGATGATGAAACATTGAAAAATAATAAAGTTACTATTAGATTTAGAGATACTGCTGAACAACAAATAATGGATATAGAAGAAGCAATAAAATATATCGAAGAAAAAACTAGAATATAGTATTGAAACTTTTATTTACTTTTGTAGATAAAAGTTTTTGTTTTTATGGTATAATTTCATTAGAAATACTAATAAAAAGAGGGTGAAGAAATGAAAGTAATGTGTATAGGACAAGCTGCATATGACATAACTATACCAGTTAATGAATATCCAGTTGAAAATAAAAAGATAAGATTTGATGAAAGAATAGAGTGTGGTGGTGGATCATCATCAAATGCTTCTTACCTTTTATCTAAATGGGGACTTGAAGCTTCTTTTGCAGGAGTAGTAGGAAATGATTTCTATGGTTCTAAAATAGAAGAAGAACTAAAAAATATTAAAGTTGATACTAAATATTTAGAAAAAATTAATAAAAAAACAACTACATCATATATAATTGCCAATTTATCAAAAGGTACTAGAACTATTCTTACTAATAGAGAAAAAAATATAAAATTATCTGTTACACCAGATACTAAAGATTTAGATTATATATTTTTAGATGGTTATGAATATGATTTTGCTAAAAAAGTCATAGAACAAAATCCAAATGCTATTAAGATAATAGATGCAGGTAGTTTAAAAGAACATACTTTAGAACTTGCAAAATTAAGTGATTATATAGTTTGTTCAAAAGATTTTGCAGAAGAGTTAACTGCTAAAAAAATAGATTTTACTAATTTAAAAACTCTTATAGATATGTATGATGAAGTAGAATCTAAATTAAATGGTAAATTAATAATAACTTTGGAAGAAAAAGGAAGTTTTGTTAAAGATGAAAACTATATGATAGTTCCATCTATTAAAGTTAAAACTTTGGATTCAACAGCAGCAGGTGATATATTTCATGCAGCATTTTTATATTTCTTATCACAAAATATGAGTTTAAAAGATACTCTTAGATTAGCAAATATAACAGGAGCGTTATCTGTAACTAAAATAGGTGGAAGATATTCTATTCCAACTTCAGAAGAAGTAAAAAGAGTAAGTGATGACAATCCTCTATAGTAATATATTTAATACATTAGATTTACATGGTGAAACTTTAGAGGTCGCCATGTATTTAGTTAAAGGCTTCATAAGTGATAATATAAAAATGAAGAATGAATATATTGCTATCATTCATGGTAATGGGGAAGTATTAAAAAGCAATTTATTAAAGTATTTAAAGAAGTCAAAAGATGTCAAAGAATTTAATATAGATATCTACAATAGTGGCCAAACACTAATAAAACTTGACATTTACTAAAAAATGTATATAATACAACTCATAACGGAGGGGGAATCCAAGATGGAAGAAAAATACTCAATAAGAAATTTTTTGATAAAAGCTGTAGTAGCAGTGGTTTTTATCGTTTTATTAATTTATCTTTTACCAATAAGTAAATTAGGTGGAAATAATAGTAATAATAACAACAATAGTAATACAAATAACTATTCTCAAGAATTGAATAGTTTAACTGCACAAATATTTGCTGCAAACATTAATATAATGAAAGAAGCAGCAATGAAATATTATACTATAGAAAGATTACCTCAAAATGTAGGTGACAAGAAGAAATTAACATTACAAGAAATGTTAAATATGAAACTTGTATTACCTTTAATAGATAAAGAAGGTAAAACTTGTGATGCTAATGCTTCATATGTAGAAATTGAAAAGAAAGATACAGAGTATCAATTTAAGATCAATTTAAAATGTGGAAGTCAAGAAGATTACATTATAGTACCTGTTGGATGTTATGATTATTGTCCAACTAAAGGTGGGGTATGTCAAAAAGAAATAGAAATAAATGGTAAATATCAAAAAGTTCCTGGAATACCACCAAAAACAGTACCAGATTTAATTGTAACTGGACCAAGTTGTGAATTATATGTATCAGGTGGAGTAGAAGGTACTAATGGATGGTTTACAAGAGATGTTACAGTTGGATTCAAATACAAGACTACATCTAATAATAGTGCATATATAACAGAGTATGGTTTAAGTGAAAGCAATGTACCAACATACAATATGTTAAAACAATATCAAGTTACTAAAGAAGGTGTAACTAATGTATATGGATATGTTAAAGATTCAAATGGAAAAACTGCAATATGTCATGTAACTGTTAAGAAAGACTCAGTAAAACCTAATTGTGAATTACAAATAGTAGATGGAATTAAACATAATGGAGTTTATGTAGGTAATGTAAAAGTAGCACTTACTAATTCATTAGATGAAACATCAGGAGTTGATTCTTACGGTGTAAGTAAATCAAGTCAAGTAGATTTAAATAATAAAGATAGTATCGTTGTTAACAGTAATGGAAATAATACAGTATATGGATATGTTAAAGATAAAGCAGGTAATATAAATGTATGTAGCCTTAGTTTCCAACATAAAGACACACCAAATAATAAGATTTCTAAACCAAGTTGTGAACTAGAAATAACATCAGGAGTTATGGGAGAAAATAACTGGTATACTTCAAATGTAAGAGTAGCATTTAAGTCTAAGAAATCTACTAATGGAGCATGGATTACTCAATATGGAATTACAAATTCTAATGTTGAATACAATCAAAGAGATTTTGTAACAGGTGCAAGAGATGGTCATTATACAGTTAGAGGATTTGTAAAAGACTCTAATGGTAATGAAGCAATTTGTTCATTGAAATTTAAGAAAGATGGAACAAAACCTCAATGTGATTTAAGTGTATTCGGTGGAATATATCAAAATGGTTCATATAAGAGTGATGTATTAGTTGGATGGTCAAGAAGATACGATAACATGTCTGGTGTTCAAAGATATGGTATGGGTAGAACATTCAATTACAACAATAACTTATCTTATAGAGTAACAAATGATGGAACTACAACAGTATATGGATATATTAAAGATAATGCTGGTAACACTAATATATGTAGCATCAATATTACAAAACAAAAAACAGGATTCGAATATCAATATAAGAAGACATTTAATAGACAATATTCTAATTGGTCAGAATGGCAATTTAGAACATATAATCCTAATTCAAAACCAAACTTTGGATTTAGAGAATTAGAAGAAATAGTTGATTTAGGTTATAGAGAAGTAACTAAATATAATTATGTTAAAGCAAGACCAATATACAGTTATGTAAATAAAGAATTTAAAACTGTAAGAGAAAGAAGTTGTGATGGTTTCAAATACTATAGAAACGAAAAAACAACAACAACTTCAACAACAAGAACAGTTCATGAAACATCTACGGAAATAACTAGAGTAGAAACAAGAGTAACAGATTCATATGTTACTAGAAAAGGTACTCAAGGTGGAGAAAGATATGTTGGAATGGTAAGTTTAAGTAGTCCACCAACAAACACTCTATCAGTTAGATATGAATTCGTAGGAATGGACTTTGCTAGATGTGGAAACTGTACTACAACACCATATACAATATGGAAAAAATATGTAAGAACAGTAGGTAAGAGTCAAAAAGTTGATACAATTACAAGAACATACTATAAAGATAGTAGAGGTAATCCAACAACTAGAATCAAGTCTCAAAATACAACTACAAATGTAAATGTTACTTATTCAGGTGTAACAGTAGCATGTAATTTAGTAGAAGATGAAACTACATTATTTGTTAAGGTTAAAGAATTAGCTGGATTTGAAAAACAAAGAGTAGCATATACAACAAAAGATTATAGTTATAAATATAGAAATAGAACTATAATATCTCAAGGTTATGTAGATTATAAATGGAGTTATTATAATGACCGTAATTTAATAAATAGTGGTTATGTAATGACTGGTAATAAGAGAATTACAAATTAATAAAAAGGGGGTAAAATTATGAAAAGTTTAAACAATATAATAGTATTTGGTAAATTTAAAGACGATAGTTCATTAGATTATGTAAGTCAAAAAGTATTAGTTAATTATGATGGAGAAAAAGGTTTACATGTAGTAGATGGAATTGATAACTTTTTAAAAAACTTATTAATTTCTCACAATTTAATGGATGAAAAAGCTAAAGGTGTTGATAATGAAGCGGTTAGCAAAGCTGCAAATTTAGGATATATTAAAGTAGTTGATGTAGACCAAATAGATGAAGAATTTTATAAAAATATTGTTGAAAATGAAAATCGTGATGAATTAACACCAGAGGAAATTGAAATAATTAATAAAAATTCTACAGGATTAGAAGAAAAGGAAGAAATGAAAAAAACAGACAAACAAAATTTAAATAAAGAAAGTGATGATTTTGAAGAAGTGAATTTATATCCTAATAATAATGAAAAATCTTCTGTAAAAGATGATGAAGAATTATTAGATGAAGATATAGAAGAAGTTGATGAAGCTGATAGATCAAAAGCTAAGTTTGGAATGGGAACATTAGCAGCAGTAGCAGGAGCATCTGCTATTGGTGGAGCAGTACTTGGTGCAGCTGGAAGCAGTTTAGCAAGTAATTTTGTTAAACCTAAGACAGAAACAGTTAAAAATGTGTCAGAAGAAAATGAAAATTTAACTCCTGAAGAAAAAGGAAGCTTAGAAGAAACTTTAGCAGCTGTAGACAAATCTTATGAAAATAAAGAAGAACCAACTACTTCATCATTTAACGAAGAATATTCTAGTGATGTAGTAATAAATGAAACAACTAAACAAGAAGAAAGAAGTAATTCTGGAATTTTAGATTTTGATTTATCAAATGGAACTGAAGTTCAAAAAGAATTCCTTAATTCAACAGCGGAATTAATTACTAAATTTCATGAACAAACACAAAAAGCTAATAACTTTAGATTAGAAAATGATAACGAACATTATTTAGATTTAACACTTGATGAAGCTATGAGTTTAAATTTAATGTTAAATGATTATACTCAAGATGAAATAAATCAAATATTTGGTTCACATCAATTTAATTCAGAAAAAATTCAAAACTCTGTTAAGAGTGCATATACTAAGTTAGCTACTTATTATATGAATGCTAAAGAAAAATCTGGAGTAGCAGATATAATTAAAGATGAAAATAAAAAAGCATTCTTTAATAAGATGGAAGATAGTGTTTTAAAATTCAATCAAAATCCTACAGTAGAAAATGCAACTGATGTTCATAGAGCAGCATATTATTCATATATTACTTCAGGAGCTAGTAATGAATATGCAAAAGATGATTTAACATCATTTATTGCTACAAGTGCATTAATGGGATTTGTTATGAACAATTCAACTACTTCATATCAAGTAGAAAATTTCCTTATAAGTAGACTTGATGATAATCAAGAATTAAATACATATGGAGAAGCTTTCTTAAGAAGTGGAACACATTTTGTTTCTCTTGCTAAAGAAGGAAACAGTTATATAGTTCAAGAATTAGATGCATTTGGAAATTGTGTTACAAGAAGTGAATCAGAAACAAGTATAATGTCTTTAATTAACGATAAAGCATTACTTAAGAGTATGATTAGAAAAGCTGATACTTTAGGTCAAATGGTTGCTAATGCTAATGAAAAATATTTAGCAGATGAACTTGCTAAAGATCAAAAGATTATTGAAAGTAGAAAATTTGTTGAATATATATTAAGTGGAAATAGTGATTATAGATATGCATTATTTAATGCTCTAGGAGCTAATTTTGATAATTATAATGAATTTTTAAAAGAATGCTTTGGAACAGAAAATGTAAAAGAAGCAGAATTAAAATTATCAAGTTTATCAATGAATATATCTATAACAGGATTAACTTCTCATTTAGGTAAATTAAGTGAAACTGAAATTAATGAAATTTCACAAACACAAAAAGGTAAAAACATTGTAGCTATATACAATAAACTTATATCTAAAATAGAAACAAAAACTTTAACTTTAAATGAAGTTGTAAGTAGAATAGATTTTTCTAAATTAGGAGGAATTTACGGAATTAATGATAATCAAGCAGTAGGATATTTAGTAAATGTTAGAAGAGATATATTTACTAGACAATATCTAAATTTAAGATCATCATATAGTGAAGAATATCATAGTAGTTCTAAATCAGAATCAAGAAGAAGTTCTTCATCTCGTAGATCAGGATCTTCAAGTAGTTCATCTAGTTCAACAGGACAAGCTCAACAAGAAGAAAAAGTAGTTGAAAAGAAAGTTGAAACTAGTGAAAGTGAAGAAGTTCAAACTAAGACTGAAACTCATACTGAAAGAAAAGAAGTTAATAAAGAAGATTTAACAGAAAAAGAAAGAAAAGAAGCTGAAAGACAAGAAAGAAAATTAGATGCATCAAATCTTATCTATAATATAGCAGCAAGAGCTAGTAAAGATGTAAATGAATATATGAATTCTAATGAATATAGATCAGATTCATCTACAACATCATATGTTAATAAATATAATGATCAAGATTTGAATAATGAATCTTTAATAAATCAAGCTAGACTTATAAGAGCATGGAATGATGGTTCATTATCAGAAATATCAACATCTGATTCACAAATAATTGCTAAGAAAAATGAAGCAGCACAAAACTTTGTTGATAGTTTATCAGAAGAAGAACAAGAATTATTAAGAAGTAGATATGGTAGTGATTGGAGAAGTGAAGCTAAATCATTATATAAGAAAACATGGAGTAATGATTTAAAATCAGCTTTCTCTAAATATGTTAATAGTATAGGAAAAGGTGAATACCTAAGAAAATACAAAGCTGAAGAAGAAAAACTTAATAAGGAAAATGAACAACAAAATCCAAATGGACAACAACAAGATAATCAAGTTGTGGTACCAGATAATCAAAATAACCAAAATGGTGGTCAAATAGTACCTGATCAAAATAATAATAACAACAATAACAATGGTAATAATGAAATATTACCAGATGAAACTCAAGATTTAGGTAAAGATCAACAAGTTGTTCCAGATCAAAATCAAAATGGACAACAACAAGATAACCAAGTTGTAGTACCAGATAATCAAAATAATCAAAATGGACAACAAAATCAAAACGAACAACCACAAAATCAAAATAATGGTCAAAATCAAAACAATAATCAACAAACAGGACCAGTAGAAAATGAAATATTACCAGATGAAAGTATGGGATTAGGACAAGGTGAAAAACCAGTGGAAACATTACCATCTGAAAATGATATAGCACCAATTCAAGAAGAACAACAACCAAATCTTCAAGAACAAAATACTAATCAAAATAATCAACCTGCTGTTCAAGAGCAAAATAACAATAATAATGCTCAACCTGAACAACCAGCAGTGCCAGAAAATGCTATACAACCAGAGGAAATACCAAATATAGATGAAACAACAGATCCTAATACTATTGAACCTGTTAGTTTAGAAAATGTGGAAGCAAAAGGAAAGGTTTTAATAAGACGTATATAGTCTTAAGGGGGGAAAATTATGAAAAACCAAAGAACAGATAATGAAAGTAGACTTAAAGAATTAAGATCTAAAAGAATGGCATTAATAGCCTTAGCTATAGCACTAGGAGGAACACCAGTGTTAACAGCAGGATGTAGTAATACACAAACTGCAATAGAAGAAACAACAGAAAGAAATGAAAAGAAACATAAAAAGAGTAGTGAAGAAACTGAAACTCAAATAGCTAAAAAATATGAAGAAGTAACTGAAGACAATTTAAAAGATGTATTAGACCACTTGGTAGTACCAGAATTAAGAAGAAGTAAATATAAAATTTTAGATGGTGATATTATTAATATGACTAAACTTCAAGAAGAAATTTTAGATAAACTTTGCGGAACTATTACAAAATATCATGAATTAACACATAAAGAAAACAATTTTAGATTAGAAGAAGATGGTGATTATTATTTAGACTTTTATTTACCAGAACTTTTATCTTTAGATTTGATGATAAATGATTATAGTCAAGAAGAATTAAATGAAATAATGGGAAGAGATGGTCTTACTAAAGAAGATTTAAATATCTATCTTAGCAATTTATCAATGAATTTAATGGTTTATTATATGACAGCTAAAGAACCATCTGGAATTTCTGAATTTATTAAAGATGAAGATAAAAAAGAATTATTTGAAAGAATAGAAGGAAAAGCATTAAAATTAAATAAAAATTATTCTGAAGAAAAAATGCAAGACTTTTTATCAGAAGATATAGTTAAAGCTGTATTTAATCAAGATAAAGAAGCTTTAGAAAAAATGGATTTTGAAACATTACTTTCAGCAATTCCAGCAGTAGCAGTAGCACAAAGTAAACTTGCAGATCACTATGAATCAAGAGATATAACAAAAACTTATGATGATGCACTTCATGTTGTTATTGATGACAAAGCCACAAAAATAGCAGAACAAATGACTGTAGTAGAAAAAACTTATGATGACAAATATGCTAAAACAGAAGAAAAAATAGCAAAGAATGAAGAAAAAGAAGTTAAAAAATTAAAAGAAGAAGTAGAAGAAAAATTTAAAAAAGTTTATGGTACTGACTTAAAAGAATATATGAGCGATGAAGATTTAGATTCATATCTAAAAGACATTTATGAAATTCTAGAGTTCGATAAAACTTTTGGAGAACCATTATCAGCTACAATGCCATCTATAAAATATGATCTTTTAGAAGGTCCATATGCTTATAGTGAAGGTAGAAAGATGGATGATGTTGCACAATTACACTTAATTAGATTAAACTTATTTGATAAAGAATTAATGAATAAAAAACAATCATATAATGATAAAGAAGAAGATGGAAAAGAAATAGTAGCAGCAAAAGTAAAAACTTTAAAAAGATAATATATAGTATCTTAATATAAATAATAATTAGAAGATAATATGATAAACTAAGAAGTTTAAAGTATTATCTTCTTTTTTGTTTACAATAAATTTAATAACAAATTAAAATATGATAATTCAAATATAAAAGTTTCATCAGCTCCTAGAATAGATGATCCAATAGAACTTGGTGACAATGAAACGGAGTTAAAAAAAAGATTATTAATTTACCAACAAATACTAAATATGTAGGGTTTGAAACAGAACCAGATACTGCAACTAAGGGAGACAAAACAGTTAATTTAAATGTGGTATTTAATGACAATACATATAAAAAATATACACTTAATTATAAAGTATATGAAGTTAAATGGGTTAAACCTAAAATAGAAGCAGATGTTAAAACTCAAACAGTAATAGATGGGGATACAATAAATAATGTTACTTGGACTGCAGAAAATATCTCTAATAGTTATGATCATGCTAATTATGTAATAAATAAAGTTAATCCTATGCTTGCTAATTATATACTTAATCCTCATACATTAGTTTATGATTTTTTTACAGCTCCAGGAGGACAAGGTACTTTAAGAGCAAAAATTAATATTAATTGGAGAAATAACGAAGAAGAACAAAGAGTTATTGAAATAGTTAATTATACTGCTTATGAACAAAATTATGATTTTACTGAATCTAAAACTAAACTTATTGTAAATCGTGATACAGATCATGATGAAATACCAGATAAAGATTGAGATGGATATTCTAATGCATACTAAAAAATTCATTTGATAATAAAAATAAAAATGATGTAGATAATCTAAAAAATAATATTTTACCTGACACAGTAAAACCATTAAAAGATAAAATAGAAGATGCTAAAAATTTATATAATAAATCATCTATTACTAAAGAAGAAATGTTAAATATGATAACTAGAATCAATAGTTTACTTAATAAAAATGAAACTATAGTTAATCCAAAAACAGATGTTTCTATTTATTTATATTGATATTGATAATTATAATAAGTGTAGTTCTTTTCAAAAGAAAGAAAAATTATATTAGATAAAGTTTAGACTTTATCTTTTTTATTTTTAAATTTAACAATATATAGTATAATTATCTTAGGAGATACTATGAGAAGACTATTTACTTCAATAGAATTAAGTTCTAATTATATAAAATTAATTATATTAGAAAAGATTCAAAAGCTTTTGATGGAAATTTAGCAATATCTCATCAATGGAGAACTATAAATGCTACATCAACAGGAAATGGAATTTCAAATCTAGCCTATATCAGTACAGTAGATAGATATACTTATTCAGAAGATAAAGTAAATGGTTCATATATAAAAAGTGTTAAAAACTCTGGAATTATTTCAGGAAATGTTGAAGCAACTACTGGAAGTAAAGCAACTCAAACAACTATTAGAGCATCAGTAACAGGAAATGGAATTTCATCTGCTGCAT
>ERZ773083.655-NODE-655-length-26779-cov-7.266988_pt1 | contig 26779 bp, 26 predicted proteins | sample MGYA00511465_ERZ773083 | MGnify/ENA primary metagenome ERZ773083 (study PRJEB29015, sample SAMEA2738001) | human oral metagenome | biome: human oral; feature: human-associated habitat; material: dental | place: China | collected 2060 ... | reverse complement strand
CTGTCAATAAACAGGGTAATGATATAGGGCGTCAATATCGCACCGGAATCTATTACGAAAAGAATGAAGATGCGAAGATTGTTGAAAAAGTTATGGATTATGAAAGAAAGAAACATGGAAAACTTGCGGTAGAGTCTCAAAAATTAAAGAATTTTGTAATGGCGGAGGAATATCATCAGGATTATTTAGAGAAGAATCAAAATGGATACTGCCACATAAATTTAAACTTGGCAAAAAAGCCTTTGATAGAGGAGGATTTAAAAATCATCAAAAAGAAACCAGTCAAGGACTTGGATGAGCTTTCTCGATCGGTCATGTTTGATTCGGCAACGGAACGTCCTTTTACCAGTCCGTTGAACCAGGAATATCGTAAGGGAATTTATGTAGATAAATTTAGCGGAGAACCCTTATTTGCTTCTAAGGACAAATTCGATTCAGGTTGCGGATGGCCGAGTTTTTCAAAACCTATTTTAAGCGACAAGATAGAGGAAAGAATTGATAAAAGTCACGGGATGATTAGAAACGAGGTACGAAGCAAAAACTCGGATATTCATTTGGGGCATGTATTTACAGACGGTCCTAAAGACAAAGGCGGACTTAGGTATTGTATTAACGGTGCCAGTATTGAATTCATCCCATATGAAGAGATGGATGTCAAGGGATACGGGGAATACAAAGTGTTTTGTGAGTGACGCCATCCTTACGAAGTGCAGAACTCTAAGGTATATGGTGGATGAAAATATGGCTTCACACCGCGAGATTTGGTACGTCATTTAGTCCTGCAAATAAAATGAGACCGTAGCATGATGGTTACGGTCTTCTTGGTTTTCGTTAAAGTATATTTTCTAATACGGGATTTCTTCCGAAGGAGTAAGCCCTAATATAAATTCCTCAAAGCTGTCTGCGAGTACAATTATCTCATGGTCGTCTTCTGCTGAGCAGAGCGATACTTTTGGTTCTCCATTCTTGCCGCAATCTCTATAGTCCAGGTATATCATTTCGTGACCACCTGATATTGTGTCAGCTATAATAATACCAACATCTCTAGGATATTCCCATTCTTCGTACCAAAACTCATTGCCATAGGTTCCAAATAGGGAATCCTTTTTATCTTCTGATATGCTGAAGATTTCATCTACATCAACACGATAACGATTTCTGTCATCAAACCAAACAGTTTTTAGTGGTTTGCCACCGTTTCGCGTTTTCATTAGTGCTATATATGATTCAGGAAGCTTGTATCCAAGTCTTTCCTCTGCTTCGCGCACCATTTCATCCGTTAGAGCTTCACCGGTGCAAACTTTATTTATGTAGTCGCTTTCTTTCCAAAAATTATTAAAGTCGATAGTATCAAACATACCTAATTCCTCCATTACGCCTCCGGCTTTGTACATTATGCCTCCAGCTTATAATACCATTTTTGAATGGTATGTTATATAATAATATTATAAAACTGAAACAAGTATGATTTGGAGAGAGATGGATAAAAAAGATTTAATTTATTTTAAAAATAGAATTGATTCGATAGACTGGGATACTGATTTTGAGAAGGCGGACAAGGAAAACTACAAGATTTTAGATAGGCTTTGTGAATGTATAAAGAATGAGCTTATGAAAAATCAGGAATCAAAAATATTACCCGAAGCATTGTTGCTTCTTGCAGAGAATGTGGGTTGTGCAGAGGATTTTGAGCGATATGAAGAGAATTTTGTAAAACGACTCGAGGAAGAGGGCTTGCTGACAAAAGAACTATCAGAGCTATTTCGCCAAAACACAAACAGAAGACAAGGATAGCACATTTAAAAAGTAAAATTATTTACGGAGGATAAGGAATATATATAAAAAAATACTGGGGAGAGTATATTGGAGGATCTGATGACAGCTTGAGCCTTGTGGCATTTTTGGAAGATCAGAAGAAAGAAGAGATTTCGCTTAGCGAAATATTTGCTAAGATAGGTTTAGATAAGCTGAACTGGAACTTTCGACAGACCGTAGAGTACCTTGGCTTTATTCACTCTAATGGCGTAGAAACAGACTTTCATTTTGCCATAGATGCCATAGTAGATCTTGCTGCAATCTTGCTCGAGTGCAAGGTAAACAAATTTGTAAATCTTCATGACCTTGACGAGTACGACGCACCGTCGCGTAATATACGCATCATTGCAACAACAGAGGAACTCGATGCTATGGATAAGGCTTTGCTTGATTTTACTCAGAATCCACTAGAATATGACCTCAGTGAATTGATAGGGGAAGATGAAGTTAAAGATATGGTCAAGCAGGTTGAAACATTGAGAAAAGAACTCTATAAAATATCTACACCAGAGATGCTTACCGAAAGAAAATAAGGATTATAAAATTTGAATTTGATGGGAAGTTAGTAAATGTGAATAAAAGAAATTTGAAAATAAGCTCTATTGAAATCATGGCGATCTTAGGAATTTTAATTTGGTTAGCAACGATTTTTCTAAGAAAATACTATTCGATAAACTCGATTATACCTATATTTTGCGTTATGCCTAATTTTGGAGGAGCATGGATTGCCACGGCTATGCTAAAACAAGCTTTTAGTCCTGTATTCAGTGAGAACAAAGTCCTAAATATTGAGTTTTCTAAAAAAGTACTATTTTATATATGTATAGTTGTTATATTCATGTCTTTTGTTAATGAATTATTACCATTTACTAATACCGGTGCAGGATTTGATTTATATGATATACTTGCTACAGTATTAGCAGAAATTATAGTTTTTAGTATACCTATTATTCTAAAAGAAAAGACATTAATCGAGTATCGCCTACTTCGGAAAGGTTGAAAAACTTATGAAGAAATCGATAAGGAAACTGTTAAGGGACAATTTAATATGGATATGTTTTTTAGGGATCGGATTATTATTTGCGGGACAGCTTATTTCAAGTTTCACAGGTCCGTTTCCTCTTCCGAATTATTTCAATAATAATTTCAAATTCACATTTAATATATACGCTAATTTTTTGGGAATTTGGATTGCATTTATATTGTTTTGTATAATTTTCAGGAAAAAGAACAAAGCAATTTTAGACTCCATTAAATATAACAGAACTTGCAATAATTTTAAAATGTTGATGTTAGGTTTTTTTATTGGCTTTGTATTGAATGGATTTTGTGCAGCAGTTGCAATTTTACACGGTGATATTAAGCTTACTTTTTACAAGTTTGAAATATTGAACCTGATTCTATTATTTATTGCAGTTTTCATTCAGTCTTCGAGCGAAGAATTGATTTTTAGAGGATTTATTTATCAAAGATTGAAAAATAGATATAACAATATTAAATTTGCAATAATAGTAAATTCAATATTGTTTGCAGTACTTCACTTAGGAAATAATGGAATATCAGCTGCCGGATTTATAGATATACTACTTTCCGGTGTGTTTTTCAGTTTGATGTTTTGTGCATTTGACAGCATTTGGCTTGTTATGGCATGTCATACAACATGGAACTTTACACAAAACATTCTATTAGGGCTACCAAATAGTGGAACCGTATCTAAATATTCCATTTTTATAATGGATGTAAATTCCGCGACAAGCAGTTTTGCCTTTGATAAAAACTTTGGCTTGGAAGGGGCAGCACTCTCAATAACACTAATGTTTATAGGGTGTATGATAATGTATATTTATTGCAAAAAATACAATAAGTTTGTCTTTAGAATGAGTAATTACAGTGACGGCAATAAGCGAAATTTTAGAATTAAATATGACAGATAACAAATTCTAAACAAAATTGCTCAGAATTTATCGAGTTGAAATAGTGAATGATAAATTGAGTTGTGAGGATGTTATATGAATGCTGAACTATTTATAACAAAAGCTGCGTTGCAGATAAAAAAAGGCGATATGGATAATGCAGCCTGCAGTATGAAAAAAGCTATTGAAATCGGAGATGACATTGTTGCAGTCGCACAAGCCCGTTGCTTTCTCGGAGAATATTATTTTTTGAAACAAGAATATATTTTAGCAAAGGAAAATTTAGAGTGGATTTATGAGAGACAAGAGGAGTTTGAAAGTGATTTTGACGATTTATTAAACATAGAATTTGATAGAGCTAATATTTTGCTTGATATGATTGAAAAATTTTCTTTGATTTAGAGGAAGGAACATAAATGAGTTATACAATATCTTTATACTCTGTTAGAACAAAGCAGAGAGAACAGGAGTCTGCACAACCGGACTTCTTCGAAAATGAGGAGAATCTTGAGAAATTCACGATGGCACAGCAGTCGGCACTGGAAAACCGCTTGTTGAAATATCAGTATAAGCCGGCAGGGAATAATAGCGACGGGAAAATATTTGAACATGCTGGTTTTGGGGAAGCATTTTTGACGGACAGAGCTCTATATTTTTCGACTTCTTATGACTTTGATTGTATTTTTGAAGTGGGAATGACGGCATCTGAATTTACGGATACCGGTGAGTTTGCAAAATATGATGTTCAGGCAGGAGGATGGGAAGAGATAGACTAATGTAGTTAGGGAATTAAACCCTAAAATCAGGCAAAAGATTTATTTAATAAAAAGCTTAGAATAATGTTTACGGAGGATAACTACAACTACAATGAAAAATAAAGAATTTATACCGGTGATTTCAATAATAGTAATTGTACTAGTACTTTTAGGAATGGCTTTTCTATTGATACATAAATCTGTTTCATCAAAGCAGGAGTTCGTTTCATCACCTGATACCATAGAAGTGTACATAAATGAGGGGAATCGGGATATAATAGTTGAGCCATCAGATGATGATATGGTTCACATAACATATTACGGTAATGGAAAGAATGATGCACCTAGGGATGAACTAGGTCAAGTAGTTTATAAAAGCAAGCACAAAAGCTCAATCTTTGGCTTTTTCTTTAACACCTCATCAAAGAAGACCGTCGTAAAGGTACCAAAAAACATATTAGTACTTAATGTTTTAAACGATAATGGCGATAGCACCATCAAATCAATAAACAATGAAGATTTAGCGATAACAGTGCATAGCGAAAATGGTGATGTGTCTATTGAAGATATCAAAGCATATTTTGCAGAAGTATATACAGACAATGGAGATACTTCAATCAAAGCAGATCTACACAGCCTAGTAGCAAGCTCAAAAAACGGAGACATACATGCTAAGCTAAAAGGTGAAGAGTCGGATTATTCTAGAGAGTTTAAGGAAGATAAAAAGTACTACAACGTAAGGTCTGAAAATGGAGATGCAAAAGTCGATTTCTATAAATAGTTTTGAAGAGTAAAAAATGCAAAGTATATTATTAAGAAGGAGTAAATATGAAGCCATTAATTGTATATTATTCATATTCAGGAATAACAAGAAGATTGGCAGAAGATATTGCACTTATTACAGATGGAAATTTGAGAGAACTCAAACCTCAGAAACCTTATTCTTTTTCATATAATACAGCAGTAAAAGAAGCGAGAGCTGAAATTGAAAAAGGATATTGTCCTCCTCTGCTTCAGGGAGCTGAACCAATAGAGGATACAGATGTGATTTTTGTAGGCTCTCCTAATTGGCTCAAAACTTTTGCCCCACCGGTTTTATCGTTCTTAAGGTCAGTCGATTTAAGCGGCAAGACAATCATTCCTTTTTGTACGCATGGTGGAGGTGGCTTCGGCAGAATGATTGAAGATTACAAAAGGGAATGCAAAAATTCTATTATAAAAGATGGAATAGCATTAAGGGGAGATTATAGTTTTGATGAACTCGAAAAATGGTTTGAGAATAATATGTAAAATCAATTCAAAAATTAAGCGAATAATTCTCACAGAGAAAGCATAAGGAGGGTGCAGGGCGTTATGAAAGAATTTTGGACATATGAATCAAAAGATATGTTGAAAAAACTAAATACTGATGAAAATGGTTTATCCAGCCGGGAAGCGGAGAAAAGAATAGATAAATACGGACAAAATATTTTAGAAGAAAGAAGGTCATCTTCTAATTTAGAGATGTTCATAAATCAATTCAAAAATCCTATAATTATTATATTGATTTTTGCAGCTTTTTTATCTATTTTCTTAAAAGACTACACTGATGGTATCATCATACTAATAATCATTATGATTTCATCGCTTTTGAGCTATAGCCATGAGAGTAAAGCAAATAATGCAGTAAAAAAACTTCTCTCATCCGTGAGTGTGACATCCTCAGTTTTAAGAGATGGAAAGTTTGAAGAAATAGACAATGCAATGCTGACAGTGGGTGACATTATAAAGGTAAAAACAGGAGACATGATACCCGCGGATTGCCTGATTATCGAAGCTAATTCACTTTCAATGGACGAATCGAGTTTGACCGGCGAAACCTTCCCTGTCGAAAAAAATAATCAAAAAGTTTCAGCTGATACAGTACTGTCAAATAGAAAAAATTCACTTTGGATGGGTACTCACGTTATAAGTGGTTCAGGAAGGGCAGTTATAGTAAATCTAGCTAAAGATTCAGAGTTTGGAAAAATAACTGCATCTTTAAGCGAAAAAGATTCTGCTACGGATTTTGAAAAAGGTATAAAAAGCTTTGGTAACCTAATACTTCATGTCACAACATTTTTGATTGGTTTAATCTTTGTATTTAATATATTTTTGAACAAACCATTTCTGGAATCTTTTATGTTTGCTTTGGCTCTTTCAGTAGGATTAACGCCTCAGATGCTTCCGGCTATTATAAGCGTAAATCTTTCGCAAGGGGCTAAGAGAATGTCGGAACAGGGTGTTATAGTAAAGAAATTAAATGCCATAGAAAACTTTGGGTCTATGACTGTGATGTGTTCTGATAAAACAGGGACTATAACTCAAGGGAAGGTAAAACTTGATGGGGCATTAGATTGTAATGGAAATAAATCAGATAATATATATAGACTTGCTGCTATAAATTCATACTTCCAAGAAGGATATGCTAATCCTATTGACAGCGCTATTTTGGATACCCGCACAGATGATTTTTCCAATTACGAAAAACTATCTGAGATACCATATTCTTTTGAAACAAAACTTTTAAGCGTTATAGTAAGAACGGACCGGAATTCTTCAGTAAGAAATATAATGGTTACAAAAGGTGCTTTAACTAATGTGTTAGACGTATGCAAGACCTATGAAAACTCAGATAACAGCGTTGGAAATATTGAGGATGTTAAATCTCAAATACTGTATATGTTTGATAAGTATTCAAGTCAAGGCTATAGGGTTTTAGGAGTTGCTTATAAATTTATAGAAGATGGCATAGATGTCAAAAGTCAAAAGGCTGAAGATATGATTTTCGCGGGTCTATTGCTATTTATAGATCCGTTAAAAGATGACATAAAAGATGTTGTTGCTGAGATGAATAGATTAGGTGTATCTCTAAAAATGATTACAGGCGATAACCATCTTATTGCTAAAAATATTGGTGCCCAGATAGGGCTTGACCCGAAAAAAATCCTATTAGGAGATGAACTGGATTCATATTCAATAAGCCAGCTAAATAAAAAAGTCTTGGATATAGATATCTTTGCTGAGATAAGCCCTAATCAAAAGGAAAAAATAATTATGGCTTATAAGCAGGCAGGTGAAATAGTAGGCTATATGGGTGATGGTATCAATGATTCTCCTGCTATAAAACAAGCAGATGTCGGAGTATCTGTAAACACTGCAGCAGATACTGCTAAAGATGCAGCCTCTATTGTGCTTTTAAAGAATAGCCTAAAGGTACTGATATCAGGTATAAACGAAGGTAGAAGGACATTTATCAATACTCTAAAATATATATTCATAGCTACAAGTGCAAACTTTGGCAACATGTTTTCAATGGCAGGTGCAAGTCTATTCTTGAATTTCTTGCCTCTATTACCAAAGCAAATTCTTTTGACAAATCTGATGACAGATTTTCCATCTCTACAAATCGCTTCAGATTCAGTTGATGAAGAATGGCTAAAGCGTCCTGTAAAGTGGGACATGAAATTTATAAAGAAGTTCATGATTCTATTTGGGATTATTTCATCCGTATTCGACTACATGACATTTGCAGTATTGCTCTTTATTTTCAAGGCAAATGAAGAAACTTTCCACACCGGATGGATGCTTGAATCTATCATTTCTGCAATGGTTGTAATGATAATAGTTAGAACTGCAAGACCGGTATTTGCAAGCAGACCAAACAGTAAATTACTAATTGCCATAGTGGGTGTAGCCGTGGCTTTGCTAGCGATTATATATAGCCCAATAAATATATATTTAGGACTAATTAGCTTACCTATTAAGCTACTACTGGCGCTACTTGGAGTTTCTCTAATATATGCATTGACTGCTGAGATACTAAAAAAGAGTTTCTATGAGCATAATTCCTTTTCAAAAAAATAGAGTTTTACAAATAAATTCGCCCGAGACTAAGAGTCTTGGGTTATTTTTTTAGCTTAAAATATTGACATTTTATCACAGAAAATATAGAATCTATTAGGTTAGACAAGTTAATATTTGCAATTTATAATTATAGGCTAATTAAGAGGGGAAATCGGTGAAATTCCGGTACGGTCCCGCCACTGTGATGCCGATGTGTTTCAGTCATCTTTGTGAATTAACATTGCTATATGTATACACTTATGATTGATTCGAGGCTAAGTCAGGTACTTCTTTGCGAGAATTGTTTTGACGTGGTTATCGAAGCATTTCATATAAAAGTATAAAAGTAGTAAACGGGTTGCTTATGTGATTCGTTATTTTTTTGATTTTCTTGCGGATAAATCATATATCGAAGATGGGGACAAGGCAAACATCATCCGCACATCAAATACGGTAATAATATTTTACATATTTACAATACACTAAGTTATTACAGGTCGTTATAGTAAAGAAAGGAAGTACAAGATGACAAACATGTCAGGAAAACACTGGGTTAAGAGAATCAGTGTGTTTTTACTGGCTTTCGCAATGCTATTTACCGTGGTAGTTCCATCTGGCATGGGTAAGGTATATGCAGAGAGCGGATCAAATGCACCAATTACTGTTAACCTGACAATTTCAAACAAAACAACACTAAATGATCTCAAGGATGATTTTGGTAGTAATATCAAGGTGCCTAATACAGCAAAGAATGAGATTATAAAAAAGCAGATTACTGTAAATTACGGTGAAAGCTTGCTGGATGCAATCAAGAGAGAGCTTGATGCATCAAATATCGCATATGAGCTAAGCGGAAACAAGGGTTTCAAAAGTATTGCGGGATTAAAGGAAAAGATAAATATCCTATCTAACGTAACAAAGGGCGGGAAAAAAACAACGGATGATTTCTCGGGATGGTATACTTTCCTAAACGGAGCAAACAAAAACCTAGGACTAGGTCAGATGAAGAACAAAGCAGAGCTTGCTTCAGGTGAAGTTGCTCTTAAAAATGGAGACAGCATAGATATAAAGTACTCTGTTGATGGAGCTGACTTTGATAATGAGTATAAGCAGATTTTCACTGTTGATGGTTCAATCAAGAACTTAGAGCTGACAGTGGGTGAAACATATAATGTTCCACTGGATAAGCTGAAATATCAGCCGGAGAACTGGTCATCAGCAAAGAGTTTTGATGTATTCTTATTCATGGTAGATAATGATAAAGTTGTAAAGGTTGATAACAAGAGTGACAGTGTTAAAATTACTGCTAAATCGGCAGGAAAGACAGAAATAAGAATTGAGACACCAAACGAGATTGATGACACGATGACAGTAACGGTAAAGGCTAAGTCAGCGGAAAAACCTGAGCCAAGGATTTTAATCGACGGAACGGTTTGGGATATGACCAAGGTTTTTGAGACAGAGAAACAGGGTCCTCACTCACTAAAGGTACAGGTTAAGAAGAACGGTCAGTATGTAGATGTTGATAAGAATAAGATTAAGTGGAACATCAGTAACGGTGCAACAAGCCGTGTATTCAATGGTGCATTTTGGATTACTGTAGATCAAGAAGCTACATTTACGGCAACTCTTGAGGAATTCCCTAACGAAAAGGTATCCTTCAGAGCAAAGATTAAGCCGGTTACAATGACCGACTTTGATGTAAAACTCCCAACAACATACAAGATTAGCGCATGGAACAATCTTGCAGGAAGCTGGTCAAGCAAGACCGGTGGCAGCTACTATGTTGGTATCATAGAAGGTGAAGGAACAGACAACTACAAGATTCTTCCTAAGCCTGCAAATGCTTCAAACACTGAGGTGACTTGGGAAGCTTTAACACCGGAAATCGCAACATATATGGAGCTGTTTAAGAACGGCATCATACCTGTAAAGGCCGGTACAGCGAAGTTCAAGGTAACAAGCAAGGCAAACCCAAGCGTGTCGAAGATTATCGATATTAAGCTTGAGTACAAGATTCCTATGAAGTCAGCGGCAGCTGAGGAAGAGGAAATAGTTTTAAAGGTTGGAGAAACAAAGAATGTAAACTTCAATTTTGACCCGGTTAAGCCTTCAGAGCAGAGGTTCAATTGGACTTTTGATAAGACGGGAATAGTTGATAATGAAGAGGTTGTAGAGTCATCAGGAGTTACCGGTGCACTTCCAACATTCCTTCACAAACTGACAGGACTTCAGAAGGGAACTGTTACAGCTACTGCAACACCTTGGGATACAACAGGTGGAGCAAAGCCGGTTAAGGTTAAAATCCACGTTCTTGGTACTATGACAATAAAGCCAAATAGAGAGCTCAACAAGGACAATAATGTTGAAATCGAAGGCGGAAAGCTAACATACACCAAGGGAGTTTCTGATAAGGCTACATACTATGTTAGCAATTCAGTCCTAAGCAGACTTTTAAATGTTAAGGTTGATGGGGCGGTTATCGACAAATCAAACTACGAGACTGAAGAGGGAAGCATAATTCTAAACCTTAAGAAGGATTATCTAAACACACTGGCTCTGGGAAAACACACACTTGAGGTTGAAACAAAGGACGGTAAGGTCGAGACTGAGTTCACAATCAATGCGGCTCCTGTTACTTTTAAGGCAACTCACGAGTATAAGTCAATAACCCCGGGCAAGGAACTACCTTACGAGGTTACAAGATTTACCCCGGCAACTGTTGAAAACCTTCCTGATCACCGACATGTTGCAGTAGTGGATCCTTATCACAAAGAAATTGAAGTTGAAGGTGGTAAGTGGGTATTCAGGGGTTGGAACCCTCAGTCAGCAATTATAAACGGTGCAGATGTACACTTTGTTGCAAGCTGGGAGTTCGTAGCTAAGCCTGTTCAACCTGTACAGCCTGCAGCAGCAGACTACTACTTCGAAAAAGGTGCAAACATTGTTTGGAAAAACGGCGATAAGGATATTCTTCTCGTTGTTAAATCGAAGACAGACGATAGCCACACATTTGATAACTTCAAGAGTGTAGAGGTAGACGGAAAGAAGCTGGATGCTTCAAGCTATGATGCAAGTCGCGGAAGCGTAAGAATAAACCTAAAAGCATCATATCTAAAGACGCTAAAACCTGGAAAGCACACTTTAACGGTAAGGTTTAGTAACGGTTCAGCAAGCACAAGCTTCACTGTAGCAGCTTCAGGTGCAGGTTCAGGTGCTGTTAACACAGGAGATGCTTCAGGACTAGTTTACATGATTATGCTTTTAGCTTTCGCATCAACAATGATGACTGTACTAGTGCTCAGAAAGAGAGTTAAGTAAGCAATCTATACTTCAAATACAATAAAACAATGATTAGAGGAGATGGCTCAGGCTGTCTCCTTATTTTAATTATGGAACTTTTAAAATATATCCGATTTTGATATAATCACAATATAGTATGTTTATTTTAGGAGATATACCATGGCAAAGAAGAGGGTATCGTTAACGGATAATTTTGAAGAGGTACTTAAGGCAGGGGATTTTGAAGCCTTTAAGGCTATTTATGATAAGTGCGAGCTGAATGCATATTATGATGGGCGCTTTGGACTTCGCACAGCACTCCATCACAGATATATAAATGAGGAATGTGCAAGATGGCTTGTCGAGCAGGGTCTTGATATAAATGTTTTGGACTACTATGGAAAAACACCTTTATGCGAACAGGCATCAAATGGAAACGATATTGTAGAGCTTTATTATGAGCTTGGTGGAGATATAAATAAACCTGACAGGTATGGTATGACGCCTTTGCACATGGCTGCTGATTACCATCACGTTAATACAGTAAAATTCCTAGTTGCAAATGGAGCGGATATTTTCGCCAAAAACGATAGAGGATGGAATGCACTTCACTATGCTTTGATGAACTGTAGAGGAATATATACCGTTCCGATGGGTGAGATTGCTGAGATTCTGCTGAATGCAGGAAACACAATTACGCCTGAGATGCAAGAGTGTGTAAAAAATATTGGCGAGGACTTTGAGTTTCATAGAGAAAACTTCAGTAAGAGAGAAGCAGAAAATGTTGATGAAGCTCTTCAGAAGATGTACAAGCTTTTTATGGTAGAACCTGTAGCTCGGAGGATAGTTCACGACGGATTTTCACCTATAATTGTATGCGATGGAACCTGGAGACAGCAGTTTAATTACCTTTGGGATTATCTGGTTCCTTCTTCCGGGGCTGCCAGGACTGTTCAGGGTGAACTTATCCGTATAGGTGGACGTATAACTGATGAGTTTTATAGAAATGGCGGAGTTAACTGGGATAGAGAATATAGGAAGATGGTCGATGCGCTACCTAGATATTTTTCGAAAGGTAATCCGCTTTCAGATGATGAGCTTGCTGAGATTGAGACTCTAATATCAAAAATCAAAGGTCATGGTACGCCTGATGAGATTTTGGACCGCATATGTGAGCTTGCGGTTGTATGGGTTCTTAATAATCAAACTCCGATAGCGCTAGAGAAAACTAATTATAGGAGATAAGCTTCAATTTAGCATGGACACAGTGGATTGACAGCTCGTTTTGATGCTTAGGAAGAGGTATATTTATTCCGGATTATAAAGGAGGCAAAATGGACAGAGACGATAGAGAATTCGATAAACATGACAATGGAAATTTTGAAAATGATGGAAACCGGCAAAGGCAGACAAGCAGCGGGTTTGTGCCTTGGTCTATGCAACAGCAGAATGGTCAAAATCAGCAGAGACGATACGAATACACCGGCACCGGTCAAGGATTCAATATGGCACCACAGCCGGTTCGAAGAAACAGCGGACTTAAGACCGGATTAATAATTATTTTGGTAATAGTGGGGGTTATGTTCGTAGCGGGGATAGGGTGTAATGCTCTTATATCAGGAGTTTTTTCCAAAGGGGATAACACGAACATGCGGTATGAGTTCAGGGAGGACTACGTTGGAGTTTTAGCTCTTTCTGGAACTATAACAGACGGTGAGAGTAAAGATGGATATAATCAGGACTGGATTTTAGATAGAATAGGCCAGATGAAAAAGGACAGGCACAACAGAGGTATTCTTCTCAGTGTAAATACGCCTGGCGGAAGCGCCTATGCGACAGCGGAGCTCTATAATGCTTTACTCGACTATAAGAAGAGCACCGGAAGACATATATATGTTTATTTCGGTTCACAGGCTACATCCGGAGGCTACTACGCAGCTATGGCAGGCGATAAGATATACGCTAACCAGGAGTGCTGGACGGGTTCAATTGGTGTTATCGTTGGTCCTTTATATAATCTCTCAGGTCTGTATGAAAAATTTGGTATTCAGCCATACAGCTTCAAGTCCGGAACAAATAAGGATATCGGAGCAAACTATAGGGATATGACTGATGAACAGAGAAGCATAATGCAAAGTTTAGTCGACGATTCATATAATAGGTTCGTGAAGGCTGTTATGGATGGTCGTAAGATGGATGAGGCTACGGTTAGAAAGCTTGGAGACGGTAGAGTTTACTCAGCAAATCAGGCTATGGAAAATGGGCTTATCGATAAGATTGGATCGCTTGATGATGCCATAGACGCAATGCGTAAAGAATGCGATTTAGGAAATGTGAGCTTTGAGAGCATAGTATATGAGAAGAAGACAAGCTTAAGAGATCTCTTTGGACTCAGCTCAGAAAAGAAAGAGGATGGTTTCGACAAACTGCTCAATATGCTGGAGGAAAGTAACAAGGCCAACATTCAGTATATTGCTCCGGTTCAGAAGCAATAATTTCTGCTAGAAAATCAAAAGAAAATCAAATGGTGTTAAGTTAAATTGCTTGACACCATTTTTCTATTGTGATATATTGTCTATGTTAAGCTAAAATACTTGACGGCAGAGGAAGAGAGAATGGAAGATTTTGCAAAGACAAGTATGCTCTTTGATATCTACGGAGGCTTGCTTACAGATAAAAAGAAACGCGTGATGGAGATGTATCACGAGGACGATATGTCGCTTTCTGAAATTGCAGAGGAACTTGAGGTTTCGAGGGCTGCTGTATACGATTCGCTGAGGAGTGCCGAGAGCCTGCTTCACTCATATGAGGAAAAGCTTGGGATACTGGACGACTATCTGCGTAGAGGAAAACTTGCAGAGGAGCTTTGGGCTTGTATATCGGAGGTCGGAGAGCTTCTGAATAAGGCATCAATAGATTGTAAGAGTAAGGATAAGCTGGACAAATGTCTCGCAGAAGCGACAGAATTGATAGATGAACTTGATTAGTTAATGGAGGATGATTATGGCATTTGAGAGCCTTTCAGATAAACTGCAGAATGCCTTTTCCAAATTAAAGGGCAAGGGCGTTATCACTGAGTCTGACATAAATGCGGCTATGAGAGAGGTCAAGTTGGCTTTGCTGGAAGCCGATGTAAACTTCAAGGTAGTTAAGGAATTTGTTGCGATAGTAAAGGAAAAGTGCTTGGGTGCCGAGGTACTCCAAAGCCTTACACCTGCTCAGCAGATTATAAAGATAGTAAATAGTGAGCTCATCGATTTGATGGGTGGAGCCGGAAGCAAGCTGACATATTCACCTTCAGGGTTTACTGTTTTGATGATGGTAGGTCTTCAGGGTACAGGTAAGACTACAACCTGCGGTAAGCTGGCTTCATTCCTAAAGCAAAACGGCAAGAAGCCTATGCTGGTAGCCTGCGATATTTACAGGCCTGCAGCTATTGATCAGCTCGAGGTTGTCGGAAAAGCGGTTAATACACCGGTATTCACAATGAGAGAGAGCAAGGATGCCGTGCAGATTGCTTTGGCAGCAAAGGAAGATGCAGAACGCAAAGGCTTTGATGTTTTGATTATAGATACAGCAGGACGACTTCAGATAGATGAGAGCTTGATGGAGGAACTTGCAAGCATGAAGTCTGCGGTAAGACCTCACGAAATACTTCTCGTTGTAGACGCTCTTACAGGACAGGATGCGGTAAATGCTGCTGACGGCTTCAACCAGAAGCTCGGAATCGACGGAATCATCATGACCAAGATGGATGGTGACTCAAGAGGCGGTGCAGCGCTCTCAGCTAAGAAGGTAACCGGTAAGCCTATCAAATTCCTAGGAACAGGTGAGAAGTCGGATGCGCTTGAACCTTTTCATCCGGAACGGCTGGCCAGCAGAATCCTCGGTATGGGAGATATGCTTTCACTAATCGAGAAAGCGGAGCAGGCCTATGATGAGGAACAGGCTGAGAAGCTGGAGCGTAAGATTCGTAAGAATCAATTTACACTTGAGGACTTCCTTGAGCAGATGGGACAGGTTCGTAAGATGGGCGGGCTTGCTAAGATTATGGATATGCTTCCCGGAATGGGCGGAGCTAAGATAAGCGAGGCTGACATAGAGAAAGGTGAGAAAGAATTCCGAACTATGGAAGCTATCATCCGTTCAATGACCGTAGCCGAGCGTAAGAACCCGGGATTGCTAAATGCCTCAAGGCGTAAGAGAATTGCAGCGGGTTCCGGGCAGACCGTAAACAGTGTAAACAAAGTAATAAGCAAGTATGAGGAATCCAAGAAACTGATGAAGCAGTTTTCAAATCCTAATGCTATGAAGAAGGGCAGCAAGCTTTTCAAGGGGCTTTTCTAAAAGCCTTGCATAGCAAAGCGAGATGCTTTTGATGGCTCATAAACAAATAGACAATTAGCCGGAAATCCGGGGAAATATAAAGTAAATAAAGAGATATAAATAAGGAGGAAATAGTTATGGTAAAGATTAGATTGAAGAGATTAGGTGCTCACAAGAAGCCTTTCTACAGAGTAGTAGTTGCAGATTCCCGTAACGCAAGAAACGGAAGATTCATCGAGGAAATCGGATACTATGATCCACTAAAGGAGCCTGCAGTAATTAAGATTGATGCTGAGAAGGCGAACAAGTGGCTAGGTAATGGTGCGCAGCCAACAGATACAGTAAGAATGCTACTTAAGAAGTCCGGTGTCATCGAATAAGAAAGCGGTGCTAAAATGACTAATCTGGTAGAAATGATTGCCAAGGCACTGGTCGATAGGCCTCAGGATGTGAAGGTCAGCGAATCGACAGGTGATACGGGCATGCTGATAACTTTGCAGGTATCAAAGGATGATATGGGTAAGGTTATCGGTAAACAGGGAAGAATCGCCAGAGCTCTTCGCACGGTGGTAAAAGCTGCCGCTATTAAAAGCAACACTAAGGTAACGGTGGATATCGTATCGGAACCGCAAGCTGAGGCTGCTGAAACAGTGACAGAAGAACAAGGTGAAACCCTTTAACTTAATTATGAACTTTATTTGAGCATATGATTATGGCCTGCGAAATGCCTGTTTTCATGTGCTTAAATTTTTGGGAGAGATATGGAAAAAATTGAGATTGGCAGAATAGTGAGTGCCATAGGAATCAAAGGTGAGGTGAAATTCTACAGCTTTTCCGATGATCCGATGAGACTTGCAGATCTGGAATACATATATATCGGCAAGGATGAAATAAAGTATGAAGTTGAGAATGTAAGATCACCAAAGGGAAACATAGCGGCACTTAAGCTTTCCGGAGTTGATACTCGTAATGTTGCCGAGCTTTTCAAGGATAAGCCTTGTTATATAGATGAGAGCATGCTTGCAGAACTGGATGATGGAGAATACTATATCAAGGATTTGATTGGTCTTAGTGTCTTTGATGCAGGTGATAATTCGCCGGTAGGCACAATTGAAGACGTAATCCAAAACACGGCTCAGGATATATATTTGATAAAAACCTGCGATGGAGCTGAAGTACTTGTTCCGGCTGTTAAGGAATTTATCAAAGATATAGATATTAAAGCAGGACGAATTTCCATAAATTTCATAGAAGGAATGAGATAATGAAGATTAATATTTTGACTCTTTTTCCGGAGATGTTTACGCCGCTTACAAGCAGCATGCTTGGACGTGCTTCGGAGAAGGGCCTTTTAGAGTTTAATATTGTGAATATAAGGGACTTCAGTCAAGATAAGCATTGCAAGGCTGATGACTATCCTTTTGGTGGTGGTCACGGCATGGTTCTGATGGCAGACCCGGCTTTTCGTGCACTGGAGAGCGTAGGAGCAGAAAAGACAAGAAACATATATATGTCTCCTCGCGGTAAGATATTAGATATGGACCTTTCTGAGGATATTGCAAGGGAAAGGGAAATCACTGTTTTTTGCGGTCACTATGAGGGCATTGACCAGAGAATAATTGATGCATGGGACATGCAGGAAGTCTCGATAGGTGACTATATTTTGACCGGTGGTGAACTTGCTGCTATGGTTTTGATTGATACCGTTTCGAGAATGGTTCCTGATGTTCTACCAAAGGAAGCTTCTGCTTTTGATGAATCGATTTACTCGGGACTTCTGGAGTACCCACAGTACACACAGCCGCGCTCATATAGGGGAATGGATGTGCCTGATATACTCGTTTCAGGTAATCATAAACTTATTGCATTATGGAAGTTTGAACAGTCTCTAGCACTTACAAAAGTGCGCAGACCCGATATTTTTGAACAATATGTGAATAAACGTAGTGAATTGTCAAAAGATGAGCTCAAAGTATTGGAAAAATTTCTGAAATGATGTAATATATACGTATGGTTAGATTGAAAAATAAGGGAATCTTCATATTCGCTATTTTGTGCATTCTGCTGATGATTATCATCTATGTATTACCCGGTTTGGGCAATCTGATGAAGGTGAGCTATGTGGCTGAGTACGGAGAGTTATCGGTATATGACGACACTACCGGTTATATGGTTCGCACCGAGTATGTGTATGAGGCCACAAACAATGGTAAGCTTAACCGTCTAGCTAAGGAGGGGCAGCTTCTGCGGAAGGGAACTGCTGCTGTTGAAGTAAGTGATGGTAAGGAGTCTGAGGAATCCGATGAGTTTACGAGTGTTAAGGACAAGCTCAAGGGAAAGATGATAAGCGTTGCTGATTACAAGGTAACAGAGGGAGGGCTTGTTTATTACCATGTGGATGGTATGGAGAGCAAGCTCACCTTGAAATATGCAAAGTCAGCCGGAAAGAAGTTCTTTTCGTCGCTGGATAAGCTCGAGGCTATAAAACTGCCGGAAAACACAGCGCACAAGGGCTATCCGTTGTTTAAAGTTGTAGATAGCACCAATTGGTATATCGTAGCCTTTGTAAGCAATAACTCAGCAAAGAAGTATAAGAAGGGCGCTACTGTAGATGTGATGTTCAATCCCGAGAAGGATAGAGATATTGCGCAGAAGGACTCCGATCTAATCCAGATGAATGTTGTTGATGTGAGTAAGTCGGGTGATAAGACCAAGCTTCTCTTAGAGTCCAACAGATACTTTGATAGTGTGGGTTCAGTCAGAAGTGTGCCTGTCAGATTGACTACATTTAACGCCAGGGGATTGATACTCGAGAAGAGCAGCATTACCAAGCTTAAAGGTCAAACAGGCGTTTATGTAAAGGACAAGAAGGGTAAGCAAAAATTTGTGCCGGTAAATGTGATTGGTGAGAATGGCAACAAGGTTGTCGTTTCCGATTCATATTACACTGACAAGAATCGAAATAAGGTAAGGACACTTGACCCGTTTGCCGATGTAATCAAGCGTCCGTAAGGGAAGTGATCAGATGTCAATCCAAGATAATATTTTAGAAATAGAAGCTCAGATTGAGAGTGCCTGCGTAAGAGTGGGAAGAAGCAAGGATGAGGTTCAGCTTATCGCGGTAACCAAGCTTCATACACCAGCTGAGATAAACGAGGCTCTCGATGCCGGTATAACCGACATAGCTGAGAACAAGGTTCAAGAAATCCTCAACAAGTACGAGGCTGTAGGTGATGCAAGATGGCACCTGATAGGACATCTCCAGACTAATAAGGTTAAGTACATAGTCGACAAGGTCGCTATGATTCATTCAGTCGATTCTCTCAAGCTGGCTAAGGAAATAAATAAGCGCTCTGAAGCTATCGGAAGAACGATGGATATTTTGATACAGGTCAATTCAGCTGAAGAGGAATCCAAGTTCGGCATCAAGTCCGAAGAGGTGGATTCTTTGATAGATGATATAGTAAATGAGTGTAAGTATGTAAGGATTAAAGGGCTAATGTGCATTGCTCCTTTTGAGGAGGATGTCAACGATTGCAGACCTTATTTCGCAGAGGTTAAGGACATCTTTGACAGATACAAGTCAGATGAAAGAGATGCTGTCGATTTCGAATTTCTTTCCATGGGTATGAGTGGCGACTTTGAGGTTGCAATTGAAGAGGGTTCAAACATGGTCAGGGTTGGTACAGCAATCTTCGGCGCAAGAAATTATCGCCAAGAGGAAAAATAAATTTAAGTAAATCAGTCCAAGTCAATTGATAAGTTAATTAAGGAGAAACAGATGGGATTTAAAGATTCATTGATGAAAGTTATAGGCATGGAAGAAATCGAAGACGATGAAATTGTCACAGAGCAGGAGTTAGAAGAGGCAAAGAAGAAAATCGTCCGTGAAACAGAGAAAGAGACGAAGATTATGCCTTCTTTTAAGAAACCTGAATCTATTAATACAAGCGAAAGAATGTCAAGTTCCAGCCCATACAGAGGAAAAGAAAAGAGGTTTTCAGTGACAAATACAAGTTCATTAAAGCTCATTTTGATTGAGCCTAAGGGATATGAGGATTGCACCAAACTAGTCGACTGTCTAAAGGCACGCAAACCGGTTATTATAAATCTTGAGAGATTAGAGACAGAGTCCGCTCGTAAGATTTTTGATTTCCTGAGCGGTGCCACATATGCGCTAAACGGAAACGTACAGAAGATTGCAAATAACATCTTCATCTTCGCTCCGGAAAATGTTGCAGTTTCAGCACAGCAACCTAGCATAAGCAATGTTGCTGACGTGGACGATAAGAACCCATGGAGGTAAGAGATGCTCACCATCTTGGGCTATGCAGTAAGCAGGTTCGGAAACCTACTGGTATTGTTGCTTGTAGCTAGAGCATTACTCAGCTGGTTTGCGGCAGATCCATATTCATATGCAAGAAAAATTTATGATGTGGTAGTTATGCTAACAGAGCCAATTGTGGCTCCATGCAGAAATATTTTATCAAAGCATTTTAACACGGGTATATTTGATTTTTCTCTATTAGTTGCAGTACTTTTAGTTCAAATAGTGACGAGAGGAATTCTTTTAGTGTTATATAAATTTATGATGTAAGGAGTTTTTATGATTACACCATTAGAGATAGAAAACAAGGAGTTTTCCAAGCAGATACGTGGATACAACGCTGATGAGGTTGATGAATTTTTAGATCTTATCATAGAGGATATTGAGACTTTACAGGAGGAACTGATTGCGTTAAGAAATGAAAACGCTGATCTTAGGGAGCAGAACGAAGACTATAAGCGCTCTCAGGTAAACGTGATGAACACTATAGATACGGCAAAGAAGCTTATGAAGGATATTTCAGAGAGTGCCGAGAAGAGGGCTGAGATAATTATCAAGAATGCTAAGCTCGATGCCGAGATGATAGTACGAGATGCCAAGGATTCGGCATCACATTATGGAAACGAAAGTGCTCAGCTTAGAGACAAAATTTTGCAGTTCAGAGCCAGATATAAGAAGCTCTTGAGAGACGAAATCGACCATATAGAGGACAAAGGTAGTGATCTTTTATCAGATCTCGAGAAGGAACTATTCGTTTCTCCTGTCGATAAGACAAAGCGCCCAAATAGTGTGCTTCGCACAGAGGAGCTAAGCAAGGAAGATGCAGGTAGTGATATTCTAAAGGAACTTGAAAGAGATGTAGATGAAGCTGAGGACAAGCTTGATAGCCTTGATGAAACTAAGGTAATCGAGACTGTTCCTGAGCATATGGAAACCAAGATTGGTGTTCCAAAGGAAACAGTTGCCCTTAACAGCAAGGATATCGAGGAATTGATACAGAAGGCCGAGAACAAGGCTAAAGGTAATGTCGAAGATTTAGACGAAATCTAAAAGAAGGATGGAGGCGGGGCGTTTTGCCCCGTGATTTATTATGTGGGAAATTTTGCTTGTAATTGCGATTGTGTCTTTTGACCAGCTTAGCAAGTATGCGATTAGAAGTCTTTTTAGTGTGAATGAGTCCTTAAGTGTGATAGGCGACTTTTTCGAACTAAGATATATTCAAAACGATGGCGCTGCATTCAGTTCATTTGCAGGAAAGCAGGCGTTCCTAATTGCTGTATCCATTATAGCAATTATCGGAGCTACATTTTTTTTACGCAAATTAAAATCTGAGGGCCGCTTGTTTAAGGTGGCCTTGCTTTGCATAATTGCCGGCGGAATAGGAAATTTGATAGATAGATTTTTGCTTGGATATGTGACCGATATGATTAGCTTTTCAATATTTCCACCGGTTTTCAATATAGCTGACATTTCCGTGGTCTGTGGCTGTGGACTTTTGATAATCTATGTACTTTTCTTTATGAAAGACGATAAGACTAATAAAGAGGTAGCTTAGATGGGGGAAGCGAAAATCAAAAGGTATGTTTTCAACACAGATAACTCGGATAGCGGAAAACGTATAGATGCATTTCTTGGAAGCCGGATAGATGAGCTCTCAAGAAGCCAAATTCAAAAGATGTTTAGCAAGTATGAGGTTTTTGTAAACTCTGCTGTTTGCGAAGAGAAAAAGTACAAGATAAAGGCCGGAGATAGCATTGAGATCTCTTTTTCGGTTGAGGATGAATATATACCGAAAGCAGAAAACATCGAACTGAACATTATTTATGAGGATGAGGATATAGTAGTGATAGACAAGCCAAGGGGAATGGTTGTTCACCCGGGAGCCGGTAACTACAACAGCACGTTGGTAAATGCACTTCTCCACCACGTCGGTGAAGGTCTGAGGGAACTTGGAGAAGCGGATAGACCGGGCATAGTTCACAGAATAGATAAGGACACGAGTGGAATACTTGTTGTAGCAAAGTCAAAGCTCGCTTTTGATTCACTCAAAGCCCAGTTCAGCAAACATAGCATCAAAAGATGGTATTATGCCTTAGTATATAACAATTTTGGTGACGACAGTGGCAAGATAGATAGACCAATAGGTAGAGATAAAAAGAATAGGTTAAGACGTGCAATAGATGGAGAAAATCCAAAGAGAGCTATAACAAGGTATGAGGTTATGGAGCGCTTTGGCAATGTAGTTCTGATAAAGGCTATACTTGAGACCGGTAGGACACATCAGATAAGAGTTCACCTTACGAGCATAGGACGCCCCCTTGTTGGTGATAAACTATACGGATCAAAGAAGGATAAATTTGGTGCAGACGGTCAAATTCTACATGCTGCACATTTGGAATTTGTGCATCCGCGAAGTGGAGAGACGGTAAGTTTTGATAGCGAGCTTCCTGAATACTTCATCAAGGCGATAGAAAAAGCGAAGAGACTTGCCGGTCAAAAATAAAGGGGAAAATAGATCTCCCCTCCCGGCATAAACCTCGGTGAATTCGATTTAATTAAACACTGTCTAATTTAGTAGTTTTAAAGTAATGGAAGCAGCTAGATACTATCAGCTTCAGATTTAATATAGCTTAAGCAGTCTTCACAGATATAACCTCCCCTAAAGGTTATGTTGTGAAATATGTTTCCGCATAATGAGCACTGAAAGTTCATAAAATACCCCCTTTTTTGTTTTTCGGTTTAGCCTAATGGAAAGTATAGTTTGGGGAAGACTTTATAGCAAGGGAAATATGGTATATTTATGGGATATTTTTATATCAAAAAGGATTAGAAAGGAAGCTAGCCATGTACGATAATAGAGTATTGAAAAGTACAAATACAAAGACAGTAGCATACACCTGGGATGTTGAAAACCCGAGAAAGCTGATGTGCATAATTCACGGAATCGGTGAGTATGTCGGAAGATACGACAGGATGGCAAAGGTTCTGAATGATGCCGGAATTGCTGTAATCGGAGTAGACCTTCCCGGTCATGGATTATCGGAAGGAAAGCGTGGCCACGCTGCACCTAGAGCGTATGTGCTCGATGTTGTTACTGCGATGCTTGATTTCGCAACAGAGAGATATCCCGGTGTTGACATAGTTCTCTATGGACATAGTATGGGCGGAAATATCTGCCTGGACTATAGAAGTAGGGGCGAGAAGAACGACCTGCCTTGCAAATATATAATTTCGGCACCTTGGGTTAAACTTGTTAGAGCAATTCCAAAGCCTCTATATGTAGTAGTTAAAGCAGGATCGAAGCTCATGCCAAAGAAATCGATTTCGTCAGGTTGTAGTGCAAGCGACCTTGGAAATATAGAGATAGTTAAGTCCTATGACACAGATCCGTTAGTACATCCATTTATAACCATGCAGTGTGCGGTTGATGGTTTTGATATAGGAAATGCTCTCTTTGATGGAACTTATGAATCAAACGGAAGAGCTGACGCTAAGCCGACTCTTCTTATGCACGGAAGCGCTGATAAGATTTGTGACGTTGAAGGATCAAGAGAAATTGCAAAGCAAAATCAGAATGTAGAAAGCTTCATCTACAGGGAATGGGATGGATATTACCATGAGATTCACAACGGTGGACCTGAGGCTGACGGTTCAAAGGTTATAGAGACTATCAGAGATTTTGTTCTTGATTAGGTATGCATGGAAGAAGCTATACAAGATAGAACAATCTATTAAATCACAATACAATCTTTGCAGTTCGCAATTTAAACTTTACCAAAAAAAGTAAAATATCAGTTCAAAAATCATTGCACATTTGCATGTAATCCTGTACAATAGTTAAGAGTTAGTTTGGTTAAACTAACTCTTTTAAAATACCTCTAAATTACACAAAAATTATTTTAACACACATATTAAGGAACAGGAGGAATAATGAAAACAACTGGTATAAAAGGAGTTATCGCTTTCATTGTGGCTGTAGCTGTAACGGTAGTTATGGTGTATTCAACCGTACAGATCGTCGAGAAGCATAACTCCATTGCCAAACAACAGGCAAAGGAACAGGCCAATGAACAAGCTGCAGGCTCAGAAGTCTCCACCGACAATCTTAAGGATGGAGAATATGAAGGTACTGCAACCGGTTACGGCGGCCCTCTTACTGTCCGTATTACCATCAAGGATGGAAAGCTGACAGATATCAAAGTTATATCTCAGACTGAGACACCTGAATATTTCAACAGAGCAAAAGCTGTCATAGGTAAGATTCTAAGCAGTGGCAGTGTAGATGTTGACTCTGTTTCAGGAGCGACTATATCGTCGAATGCAATCAAGAAAGCTGTTGCCGATGCGCTTCGTAAAGCGGGTTCTAAACAGAAAGCAAAAGTGTCAATCGTTAAGAAGGATGCAAGGAAAGCAAATGGCAGAAGAGGTAATGCAGGAGGAACATTTGCCATTGCAAATACCAACTTAAAGGATGGAACTTACATTGGAACCGGTCAGGGTTTCAATGGACCGATTAGTGTTCGTGTAACTGTATCAGGTGGAAACATCGTTAATGTTGAAATACTTTCATACAGCGATGATGCACCGTACTTTAATCGTGCTAGAGCTGTAATCAGTAGACTGATAGGTAAGCCGGGCAAGAGTGTAGATACTGTATCCGGTGCCACCTATTCAAGCCGCGGTATTATTGATGCTGTAAGAGATGCCCTGTCAAAAGCCGGTATTTCTGATATAACTAATGCCAATAAACCGGGTAATGGTGGAAACAGCAATACACCTGAAAATGGCAATAGTACGAATCCATCTATAAACCCTGAAACAGGGGAACCGTCATATGTAGACGAAGCTCTTCGCAGGTACTATCCTAAAGGCAAGCTGAAGGACGGTGAATACACCGGCATCGGTATCGGGTATAATAATCCGGGAGGAATCAAGACTTATATAACCGTCAAGGGTGGTGAGATTATCGATGTAAGAGTCGGAACAGGCGCTGACTACCGTGACGACATGGGTCCTTTTAGGAGTAAAGCGGAGAGATTACTTCCGTTCCTGAAAGGCAAGGACGGACGTTGGAACATCGCAAAGATGGGACTATACCGTGAGTATTTTGAAGCTATTAGAAATAGTGGGAATCCAAAGGCTAAAGTAAAGGAGCTTTTTGGAAATAAGTATGTAGGTATGCTCAGCGGATTGTCAGGAAATAATACAGTGTCTGATATATCTATTATGTCACGTACTGTAAAGGCATACATGGGTGACCGCTATGCCGGAAAGAAAATGTTTGACAGTGTGACCGGAGCTACCGTGAGTGCGAGCGGAATTTCGGCGGCGACAAAGGAAGCTGCGAATAAATCAGCTAACGATTACAAAACTAACTCTGATGTAAAGGATATTTCAATTCTTGAGCCAAAGGCCAAGACAGTAGAAGTTAATAAAGGCGACTCCGTTGACTTCTCGGAACTTAAAGTTAAGGTTGTTAAGAAAGACGGCTCTGTTAAGGAAGTGGAGTGGAAAGATTTTGTAGCTAATGGACTCAGCATAACAGATGAGGACGGCAAAGCTATCAAAAATGGAAGTGATTTAAAATCATACGGTGATAAGAAGATAATCAAAGCAAAGGTAGTTCACAAGGAATCACTTTCATATGATACCTTTAGGATTTTGGTTGGACATTATAGCAAGGATTATATTGTCGGACTGGAATATAGTGCTGACGGTTCAAAATGGTACAGGGTGAAAAACATTAAGAAAGATCCTACTGATATCCGTAAAATTGACGACCAACAGATTGTTGATGCTCCTTTATCGTTCGAGTTCGAAACAGTTAAGCTTCGCGTTGTTTCAAAGAGCGGACATCGCTATGAGTATACACCTGATAAAAAACCTGTAAATAAGAAGGTAAAATATACTCTTAATAAAGACGAGAATCCTAATACCCCTAAGACAATCTATGTGGAGTTCCAGCTTTCAGGTACAGAAGCTGATAAAGACCTTGTAGATGATAACGGAAGTAGCGGCGGTGGCGGTGAAGAACCAGCACTTCCAGAGGTAGAGGTTGACAGCAAGGTAATCGAGACATCACTTGATGAGCCGGGTAGACCAAAGTGGACTGAGCGTATGCCTATTAAGCCTGCGACGGTTAAGAGTCTGGACAAGGACGCAGAGATGCAGACAACCATAGAGGGACTGCCTAAGGGACTAAGCTTTGATGGAACCAATATTACGGGAACACCGGTCGTTGATGACGACAAGTGGGATGGTGACGGTGGAATGTTCAAGACAGTAACCTTGAAGTTCAAGGCCAAGAAGAATGGTAAGCTACTAGTTAGAAAGTACAAATACTGGGTTTATAGAGATAAAGACCACGATGGAATAGCAGATGATGATGAAGACGGTGGAGTAGCATTTACACCACAGAGAGTTAACACAAAGCCAATTGAAGTAGATGGCAAAGCACCAACTCTAGAGGACTACAAGGCTAAGTTCAGCAACATCCC
>ERZ773083.654-NODE-654-length-26793-cov-3.379610_pt1 | contig 26793 bp, 24 predicted proteins | sample MGYA00511465_ERZ773083 | MGnify/ENA primary metagenome ERZ773083 (study PRJEB29015, sample SAMEA2738001) | human oral metagenome | biome: human oral; feature: human-associated habitat; material: dental | place: China | collected 2060 ... | reverse complement strand
AATGTAGCATGTCAAATTATAAATAATATGGATAAAGAAAATTATGAATCAGTTTTCCATCCGCACAAAAGCAAACATATTGTTTCTGAGCTTCAATAGACATCCCCCCTGTACCTTTTGTCATCTGCCAAACAGAATCAGCCTGTACCTTTCCGCCGCAGCTGGTAACAAACAGGGCGCTTCCGATAAGAAGGGTGAGCATTGCAAGTAATGAAAGTTTTTTCATCTTTTGTTCCTTTACATAATGCAATAATACATTACGTTTCTGAAAATGCGTCCGCCATACGGCAAACGTAAGTTACACGTTGTGCATAACTTCTCTTCTATATTACTCTCCCTCTCCCCTTAAAGTCAAGCACAAATATTAAAAAAATAAAAAAAACCAGTCCGATGCAATTGCTATCTTCTCGGCTTGCAGTTTTCGGCTCTTTCTCATATACTGAGCAGCATGAGTGAAAACACACCTGAAATAATTACCTATGATGATTTTGCAAAACTGCAGCTGAAAACCGGCAAAGTTTTGGAATGTGTAAAAGCTGAAAATGCGGAAAAACTCTACATTTTACAGGTAGACCTTGGCGAAGAAAAGCCGCGCCAAATCGTTTCGAGCTTAGTAGACTACTACACTGCCGAAGAATTGGTCGGCAAAGAGATTATCGTGCTTGCAAACCTCAAACCCGCTAAAATGCGCGGGCATATTTCCGAAGGTATGCTGCTCTGCGCGGAAACTACGGATTCTTCGGTCTGCGTTCTGCTCAAACCTGAAGCACCGGTACCTGCCGGTACTAATATCACCTAACGCTCACCGAGCCGCAATTCAAATGAGAGTTTTTCCTTAGACGTTATGGAGGACACTATGAAAGCGCAAGAAATAAGTGCAGGCATCTATTGTATCCATGCGGATATTTGTGCACGCACGAGCCGTTTTGAAGGTTTGTGGATGCTTCCTCAAGGAGTAAGCATCAATTCATATATTGTAAAAGGTGAAAAGACCGCTTTGATCGACATCGTTCGTGATTGGGACGGCTCGTTAAAAAGCTATACGGAACAACTGGAATCCATCGGGCTTTCGTTCAAAGACATCGATTATCTTATTCTGAATCACCTGGAACCCGACCATTGCGATCTGATTGAATATGTCCATTCCTGTAATCCGCAGGCGGAAGTTATCAGTACGTCAAAAGGGCTGGCGATAGTCGAAAAGTTTTTTAAGGTGCAGGGAAATCTCCGCGCAGTTAAAACGGGAGATAGTCTTGACCTCGGCGGCGGAAAAGTTCTCCAATTTTACGAAACACCGAATGTGCACTGGCCTGAAACAATGATGACCTATGAGCCTGCCGCTAAAGTCCTCTTTTCCTGCGATGCATTCGGCTCGTATGGCGCTATCGGCGAAAAGATCTTTGACAATCAGCATTCGGAGGAAGAACTGAAGTTTTACGAAGCGGAAGCGCTGCGCTATTATTCCAACATCGTCGCGAGCTTCAGTACCTTTGTCTTAAAGGCTTTGGACAAACTTGCAGCGCTGGATATCAAATGCATTGCGCCGAGTCACGGTCTTATTTGGCGTTCCCATCCCGACCGTATTTCTTCCCTTTACAAACGGTTTGCAGGTTACAACACCGGCGGCAAATGCGAAAAAGAAATCTGTATTATTTGGGGTTCCATGTACGGATATACCAAACAAGGGCTGGACGCCGTCATCAAAGGAATTGAAGCCGAACAAGTCCCCTACACCATCCACGACATACCCGACACGGACGTATCCTACATACTCGGTGATGCATACAAAGCGGCAGGCTTGGTGCTTGCGATGCCGACCTATGAATACAAGATGTTCCCGCCGATGGCATACGTACTGGATTTATTTGAACGTAAGCACATTACCGATAAAACAGTACTGCGTATCGGAAACTGGGGATGGTCTGGCGGCGCAAAGAAAGAATACGAGCAAAAAACAACCGCTCTGAAATGGAACCATCTGGAGCAATATGAATGGCAGGGCAAGCTGCTCGACGCAGATATTCGGCTGCTTGAAGAACGAGGCGCCGAACTCGCTCGTGCGGTTAAAACAGGTACTCAAGCGTAACGTCAACCCGCTTTCCATATTGGCACAGATGAGCGTATGCACGAAATCGAATTAAAAGCGCATCTTGAACATCCCAAAAAAACCGAGGCGCTGTTATCCCGTATCGCAGATTTTTCACTCCGCTGCACCAAGACCGACCGGTACTGGACACTCGGAGAAAAAACGATACGGATACGGCGGGAACTGATTGGGGACAAGGAAACGGTTTTCATAACGCATAAGCAGAAACACTATACCGATACGATAGAAACCAACCGCGAACTCGAATTTGAGCTTGCAGCTGTGTCCGTACCGGTATTTACCGAAATGCTCAAAAGCCTCGGTATGACTTGTACCGCAGAGAAGCAAAAGGAGACAAAAGTTTTTGTTCCATACACAGATTTGTTCCCGGCTGGTATACTCGAAGGCTCCGTATCGGTAGAGCTTTCAACAATACATCCGATCGGACATTTTTTAGAAATCGAAGTCCTCTACCCCGATGAAGGTTCCGATACCGCCGCTTACGAACGGCATATCCGTAATGCGCAGGTTATTTTCGATACGCTGCTCACCGCTTTAGAGATACCGCAATCGGCTATCGAAGTGCGCCCGTATAATGAACTACTCGCTTGTAGGTGTTTATGAAAACATATAAAAAGATATTTTTATCGCGTATATTCTTCTTTTTTACTTTACTGCTTCTGTCGGACAAAACAGCCGCGCTATATGCACAAACCGTTGACGCGCTGCTTGAATACGAAGTTGCTGTCTTGAATCCTGAAACTTTAAAAAAATATAACCGCATATACAGCTATGAACCCAATCACGCTTTTGAAGCGCCGGACTTAACTGACGCGGTTATTTTAGATAGTCCTCTCACTGTTTTTTATCCGGTACTTGAGGGAACCTACCCACTCGTTATTATCAGCCATGGCTGGCAGGTTTCAAAAAAACCGAATGCAAGCCTTGCCCGTTATCTTGCCTCTCAGGGATATGTCGCAGCGATTCTGTCGGCAAAAGAGAAAAGTTATCCCGAAGAGTTTATCGCTGCGTTTGAGTCGGCTTATACACTTTTAAAAACGGCAAACGAAAATACTGAAAGCCGTTTATTTAAGCGGATGGATATGCAAAAAACGGCAGTCATCGGCCACTCGATGGGTGGGACGGCGGCACTGCACTTTTCGAAATCAAGTCCCGATATCAGTGCCGTTATTGCATTGAACCCGTATAATGGAGCCTCGTTCCTTATAGAACGAGTCGGCGGCAAAAATGAGGTACTCGGTACCGATCTCACCACTCTACAAATCCCTGTCCTTATTGTTACCGGAAGCAAAGATAATGTCGCGTATCCCGAAAAAACCTTTGAATTTTACAAACACTGCAATACATCCGCTCCGACAGCTTTTTTATCTATTAAAAACGGTGTCCACGGCAGCGGACTCGATAGTAAAGGCAACATCCTTTCAGGCTGGTTCGATATTGAACTCTATACACGTTACAGGCTTTTAATACTTGGCTGGCTTGACCTATTCTTAAAGCAGAAAATATCGGAGGCTTCTATGCCGTATTTACAACCGGCAGCGTTTGAAGCCATAAAAGACTGGTTTTACTCCGGCAACATAAAACGATACCCTGCTTACGCTTTTCGTAACTTTTTGCGCCGGTAAGTGCCAAGCATAACCCTAAATAAGAGGAAAACCAGCCTCGATAAAGCTCATGTACTCGCCGTTCGGCGACAGAATGATGTGATCCAACACCTCAATTCCTAAGAGCCGTCCAGCCTCACAGAGTCGCTTTGTCAAGTTTAAATCCTCAGCAGAAGGCGCCAAAGCTCCCGACGGATGGTTGTGGGCGAGAATAACTGCGGCAGCTCTATCTGCAAGCGAATCGGCAAATACCTCACGAGGATGAACCAGGGTATGAGTCAACGTTCCTACGGAAACCACACGGATCGCTAAAATTTCGTGAGCGCCGTTCAACGATGCACAGATAAACTGCTCTTGTTTACGCACCGAGTAGTGCCGCAAGAATGGGACAATATCACTGGGGTGCCGAACTTTTTCGCCTCCGACACCGTAATATCGCCTACCAAGCTCGAACGCCGCGAGGATAGTTGACAGCTTTGCTGCACCTATCCCATTCACAGTTCGTAACGCTGCTTCGATACTTTCCGCTTTGCGCGTATCGATATGCCGGACAATTTCTTCGGCAAGTTTTGTTACCGGCTTATTCGCAATACCGGTGTGCAAAAGAACTGCAAGCAAATCCGTATCGCTCAACCGTTCCACTCCACACTCTAAAAGGCGTTCCCGTATATCCGGTTTTTTACGCATATTCTGATGTATAGTCATACCTCGTATATAGCGCATGAGCAGGCATTTTGGCAAGAAAAATGATAAAAATACGTCGAGGATTTTCAGTAGCGGTTTAGTAAAAACGCCTCGCCAGCGCCTTTTGAAAATAGCCTGTTGAGCAGTGTACATCCGTGTACACTGCTCAACGACGAGATTTGATCGGAGCTCAAATCTCGCTACTGTGTGGAACCACCGCCATCCGTGGCGGTTCTGAAATACCATTTGCCGTTAGCCTTTTGAAAATAGACGGCGTAGATACGAGGCGCGAGCACAAATTAACCGCAGGCGTATCTTTGATACGTTGAGGATTAATTTGTGCGCAGCAACGAAGTAGATATGCCGTATATTTTCAAAAGGTTATCGGATGCTTCGCAAAAGAGACAACAATTGCGACATCTGCTGCCCGCGCGGGTCGGTGCCGTCGACGGTTTTTTCTGCCTTACTGCCGGTCTTTGCCGGATCGGTGTAAATGAGTACCGCCATATCGCCTTTCGTCATCCTATCGTAGTAGCCCTTCCGCGTAAGCGTTCCTTCGGTAAGGTCTTCCGAAATGCGCCCTATCGTGAACGTCCCGAGTACGTCTTTTTCGTTGTACAAGAGCCCGATACCTTCATTCGCAATGGTGAGCGTTCCCTTCTTGACGATTTCGATAGTATAATCGGTAAAATCGCAGTCGCCCGAACCGATATCGATAACCGCTTCCGCCTGAGAACGTCCGGCGATGCTGCCGATAACCGGCATTGCTTGATTAAATAGACCGATGATGCGGCGGACAGCGTTGCCGAACCGGTCATTACCCGACCGATACACCGTTAAGGTTTCCGCTTTTGAACCGGTACGCCCGACATAGAGATCAAGCGTAATCTGTATATCCCGCTCATTTTCCTGCAAATTGACAATACCGAAATAATCGTTTCCGGCAGTGCGCGCCTGTCTGAACGCCTCCGTATACGAACTGGGGCTATCCAAATGAGCGGAAACCGCAAAACGGCGATTGTAAGAAAGAATATCGTTTATCAGCGCCGCGGTGAGTTTTTCCGCTTCGGGGTGAAATACATTGGCCGCATTTACCTGATAAAAAAGCCCGACGGAAAGGTGCGCTTTGTTCAAATACAGCGGATCGATCTTCCAGCGGTTCCGCACCGAGTGGTCAAGCATCTTGCTGTAGGCCTCTACCGTGTCGTTGATCCGGGCGGTACTCTTTTCGATGGACTGAATAAATTCAAGCTGCTGTACGGCGCGCTCGTAAAAGCCCTGCCGCATCAGGATATTGGCATAAGCCTGCCGGCTTTCCGTGTCATACGGGTACACTTTGAGAGCGCGCCGGTATTCATATAAAGCTTGGTCAGTCATGTTGCGGTTTAAAAAGGCATCGCCCTTTATGCGGTGCGCTCCGGCAAGCTCCTTCCGCTGTGCATCTTCAAACTCAAAGGTCTGAACAGCGATATCCTCAAGCAGGGTGCGCATCAGTTCGTTTTCGGTATCGACGGAAAGCCCGATTTGCGCAGCTTCAAAGGCTTGTTTTTTTTGTGCAAGCTTCATTAAACAGAGCGCTTTTACATACCACGCATCGGCACGCTTACGGTCCCCCGCAATGCGCAAATCGGCTACGGACATCGCCTCGCGGTAACGGCCGGAGCTGTATAACAGCGAGCAGAGCAGCGCCCGCGCCTTGTCGTAGTCTTCGTCGATGGTAAGCGCCGCACGGATACGCCCTTCCGCTTCGCTCAGGTTGCCTGCAAGAGCGGAAAGGTAACCGGCAAAGTAATGCACCTGCGCGTTATCTCCGTGGTATTGCAGGGCGCGGCTGATGTAACTCTGCGCCGCTTTGTTATTACCCGTTTCGTGGCTGAGCAGTGCAAGCGACAGAAGCGCTTTGCGGTTCTCACTCTGGCGGCGAAGCGCGGCGGTGTACAGTTCCGAAGCATTGGTTAAGCGGCCGCCCGTTACCTCGATTTCCGCCATGCCGAAGCGGGCGTCGAGGTTGTTCGGGTAACGGTTCAGAATACTCGAAAAAATCTTTTGCGCGTCTTCGATACGCCCGATACCGATTAGGATAAACGCATAGAGGTTTTCGATATCGACATCCTGCGGGGAGTAACGGCGCGCCTTTTCCGCGTAGACAATAGCCTGATCGTATTCGCCCAGCGCGTAAAAACATTCGGCTAATCCCCGATATACGGCATTATAGGCGGGATTTTCTTTTAAGGCTTGTTGATAGAGTTCTATAGCGCCGTACCAGTTTTCATGGTATTGCAGCTCTTTTCCTTTCTCAAAGAGTTGGATAGGAGAAGCCAAAAGAGGCAGCGCGACGCAGAGCAGAAACACACTAAACAGACTATTTTTACGCATAAATCTTCCTTTTATTGATCCTCATCTTTAACCGCAGCGATCTTTACCGTGTTTATTTTATGCCCGTCCATATCCTGAACGATAAAATCAAAGTCCTTCCAACGCACCTTTTCGTAACGGACGGGAATTTTTCCGAATAAATCAAATACAAAGCCGCCGAGCGTTTCAAACTCATCGGAGGGAAGCTCCGTATGCAGAGCCTCCGCCAGATCATCCATATCGACACGGGCATCGCAGAGCCAAAGCCCATCGCCGATGGAAACGATATCTTCATCTTCATTATCGAACTCATCTTGAATATCGCCGACAATCTCTTCGATAATATCTTCCATACACACGATACCCGAAATGCCGCCATATTCATCGACCGCAATAGCAATATGCACATGACGGCGTTTAAATTCCCGTAATAGGCCGTCGATACGCTTGGATTCGGGCACAAAGAACGGCTTTCTGATAATTTTTTCCAAATCGATCGGCTCTTTCCTTGCGAATGAATTGATCAAATCCTTCACATACAGGACGCCCACTACATTATCGATTGATTCGGCATAGACGGGAAATCGAGAATGTCCGCTTTCAGCCACCCGTTTCAGTAATTCCTCCGTTTCCATATCCAACGGAATAAAGTCAACGTCAATACGCGGTATCATCACTTCTTTTACTGCGGTGTCGGATAAGTCGACCACCCCGCGTATCATATCTTCTTTTTCTTCATTGAGCGCCTCCTGCAAAATCTCGGAAACCGCCCGCTTTTTTTTCAGTTTATCAAATATCCCCATATTTATTCCTGATAGACAACCGTATTACTATATTCCTTGAGTATTTTTTCCTGTAATTGCAGCATTTCCTGCTGCGGATCGTTATCACTGTGATCCATCCCACTCAGGTGTAAAATACCGTGTATCAGTAGTCGTTTCAATTCTTCATTCATCGTTACATTAAAAGTTTCGGCATTTGAGCGCAAACTATCGAGGCTAATTACGATATCTCCGGCATTAAAACGAAGATTCCCGTCTTCATCATCGTATTCATCGCCCTGCTCAAACGAAAGTACATCAGTCGGGGCATCAATCCGGCGGTAGGTTTTATTCAGCTCATGGATAAACGCATCACGGCAAAACACGACGGATAAATCCCAATTTGTATGCTCAAGTTGTGAAAGTACCGCGTCTAAAAAGGGTAAAACCGCCCTCCCCCATTCGGGTTCGGGGACATCCTGCCATGTAATCGCAATAGTATTCATTTTATTCTTCCTTACTTTCCTTCCCGTCCGCGTTTTCGGATGCCGTTAATCCGAGGTCTATTTGCAGATAGTTTTTTACATCGGGAGAAATGCTTTTCTCAAGCGGCATTTCAGGCTGCGCCGATTTTTCGTCGGGAGTCTTTTCCGGCGAAGTATCCTGCGGCGCAGCTTTTTCGTCGGAAGTATTGCCGGTCGTACCGTCTTTTTCGTCGGGGTCTTTTTGATTCGGGTACTTGATACGCGAATGATAATATCCGGCGAGTGTAGTAACAAACGACTCTTGAATAATGTGCAGTTCCCGCAGCGTTAAATCGCAGTTATCCAGCTGTCCCGATTCCATTTTAGCCTTAACGAGCTTTGCAATAAACTTTTCGAGCCGCGGAACCGACGGGTGATCCAACGTCCGGCAAGCCGCTTCGCTCACATCGGCAAGCATAACCACGGCAGCCTCTTTGGTGCGCGGCGGCGGCCCCGGATACGAAAAGTCCTTGGGGCTGACATTGGGGTCAAGCTCTTTAGCCTTTGCATAAAAGTATTGTACCAAAGAATTACCGTGGTGCTGCCCGATAATATCGATCACTTCACGGGGTAACCGCATACTTTCCGCCTTTTCCACGCCGATTTTTACATGACTGCGGATGATGGCCGCCGAAAGCCGCGGGTTTAAATCCAAGTGTTTGTTATACGATGTCTGGTTTTCGACAAAGTATTCGCTGTTTGCCATCTTACCGATGTCGTGATAATACGCGCCGACCCGCGCTAACAGCGCGTCTGCCCCGATTTCGCGGCAGGCTGCTTCCGCCAATGTTGCAACCATCATCGTATGGTTATAGGTACCGGAAGCCGTCAATAACAGCTGCTTCATCGTCGGGGAGTTAAGGTCGGAAAGTTCCATCAAGCGGAAGCAGGTCGGCGTATTCAGCCGGTCTTCCAAGATGGGCAAAAAGCCGAGTACGAAGATACCGCTGATAAAGCCGTTAATGACTGAGCCGAGCAATACAAATACAAAGTCGCCGTAAGAATTGGGAAATACCGTGCAGAGCACAAACGTGATAATCGGATGAATAACCGCAAGTTGGCACGCCGTTTTAATCAAATCCATCCGCCGTCCGGTCAGCTTCATCAACGAAACAGCCGATAAGCCGGAAAACAGTGCAAAGAGCGCCGGTTCAAGCTTAAATCCGGTCGCAGTCAGCACAATCAGCATAACAAGAAATACAATCCGTATTGCAACCCGTGTAGAAATAAGCGTTGAAACCAGCATAGCGGTCAGCGCGGCGGGAATAAACGGGATAATGTCGAGCGCCTGTACGAGGGGCAATGCCTTTGTCGTAAAAAGTACGATAAGATACACGGCAAGCGAAATCAGCAGCAAAAAGACCTTCCGGCTTTCTTTTAACTGATCGCTGATCGTCTGCGGCGACAGCATAAAAACACCGATTATATAGAGGCACAGAATAAAGGCGGAAAGACCGAAAAATTTATTCAGATCAAGATAGTTCCCCGCATCGGAATAGGCTTGCAGCTGCCGGTAATTTTCCGTAGTAATAATAAAGCCGCGCTTAATAATCTTTTGATTTTTTTGAATGGTTACGATAACCGGCTGCACCTGCTTCAGCGCTTCCTGTGCCCGCATTTCCGTTTCTTTTTCATCATAAATGACGGTCGGCTGCAAAAACGGCCGAATGAGCGCAGCCGTAATATCGATATCGAGACTTGCATCGAGCGACCGTATTGCGTTTTTAATGTATGAATCCAGACTCTCTTTTTTGATAACTGCAGTTCTCTGAATGTTAGTATATTCTCGGTTATTTCCTCGCCGCATCACCAGCGTGATTTCGGCTTGATTGAAACCTTCGAGCCCTTTTTCGGGAAATTCCGCAATACCGACCGCCATCATCTGTTTAACGATTGCCTGAGCAGCGGCTAGGATGCCGTCAAATTGTTTTGACTTTTTTAAATTTTTCAAAATCTGCACATCGAATAGCCCCGGATATTGTTCCTGCACACGCGCGTCAAAGGTTGCCTCCGCATCGTTATGCAAAGCGAGCATAAACGAAACAAACTCATCATATTTTTTGAGTGTCTCGGATACAAGCTCCGTATCCTGCATAAAGATAGGGGCAATTGTCTGTAAGCGGGCAGCTTTTCTGATCTCTGTCGCCGCTTGATCCGTATAAGAAATATCCCGACCCGCAACTACATCGCGCTCAGCCACCCGCCCCACAGGAAATTCATCAAGGTTGAAATAGGCAAGGCCGCCGCGGTCAAGCGTCGTAAACAGCATCGCTGCGATAACGATAAAAAAACTTACAATAAAGAGAATAAAAAAAACTTTTTCAGCGCAAAAGCTGTCTTTCATCTTACGGAAAAAGCCCGCTACGGGCGGCAAAATAACCGATTTAATATATCCTGAATTGTTTTCGCCTTTCATTCGATGGCTCCGCTATTATCCGCAAGGATTGCATTATTCTTTAAAAATACGGTGTTATTGTTTTTCATACGCATTAATAATCTTTTGTACGAGAGAGTGGCGGACTACTTCATCCGCAGAAAATTCAACGGTTCCGATCCCGTCAATAGTACGGATTAAAGAAACGGCATGGACAAGCCCCGATTCCGATCTTCCACGGATATCCGATTGGGACGGGTCTCCGGTAATAATCAATTTTGAACCTTCGCCCATCCGCGTTAAAAACATCTTCATCTGTTCTTTTGTGGTATTCTGCGCTTCATCCAAAATCACAACGGCATTGTGGAGTGTCCGTCCGCGCATATAGGCAAGCGGCGCCACTTCGATGGTATTGGACTCTTCCATACCGCGCAGTACATCGGCGGGCAGCAATGTTTCCATAATATCGAACAGCGGGCGCAGATAGGGATTTATTTTTTGGACAAGATCGCCGGGTAAAAAGCCGAGGCTCTCTCCGGCTTCCACCACCGGACGGGTTAAAATCAATTTACGTACCGTATGGGACAGCAACATTTTTAACGCAAGCGCCACTGCAATATAGGTTTTTCCCGTACCGGCGGGGCCGAGCCCGAATGTTATATCGTTTGCATAGATGGAATCGATCAGCGCCGCCTGCTTCCTGTTCTTAGGATAAACCGATTTTATGCCGCGTGGAATATGGATGCACTGCGGGCAAAAAGCCCCCTGTTGAGGTGCACTGTTGGCGACACAGGAGGCAATAAAATCGGCCGAACCGTCCGATGTAATTTCGGGGCTTTCCAAAAGAGTGTCAATGAGTTTTTGAAACCTTTTGCAAATCGCTTGATCGGAAGTTACAACCGTTACTTCGTTCCCCCTGCAGATAACGGGAACACCCAAATACGTTTCAAAAACATGCAAATTCTCATCATTCGCGCCGCATAGCGAAGACAGCACCGTTTGATCTTCCAACACGATTGTATATGAGGTATCCAAAAACACTCCTCTCTAACTTTTCAAATGTAACAACAGGATACTCACTGCAAGGTTATTCCCGTTTTCCGAGTTCTTTATCCAAAATAAGAAGCCCGGCATTGCCGTTGATATGTTTGAAGACATCGAGGATATTGCGATCGTTCTCCTCTTCTTCCACCTGCTCATTGATGAACCACTGCAGGAATACTTGAGTTTTATAGTCCTTTTCCGCAAGCGCAAGTTCATACAAGCTGTTAATCGAAGCCGTTACAAACTGTTCATGCTTGAGCACATCCTGAATAACTTCTACAGGATGCTTTGCGTAATGTACCGGCGCTTCTTCAATCGGTTTTAATACGGGCTTTGCATCAACTGAAAAGAGATAGTCATATATCCTCATCGCATGCCCTTGTTCCTCAAGCGCCTGCACCCGCATCCACTTGGCAAAGCCTTTAAGCCCTTCCGATTCAAAATGAGCTGCCATGCCGAGATACAAATAAGCAGAATAGAATTCTTTATTGATCTGCTCGTTTAACGCATCTTCCAATTTCTTGCTAATCATAGTTTGTCCCCTTCTATCCGGCGTTAGGTATTTTAGATATATATTCCCGCATCCGGCTATAATGGAATAAGTCTACAATGAAGATAGGGGATAGTCAAGAACCGCATCCGACTACGGATAAGGCTTATATTCGTTGACGATGCTGATCTGCGTAGATACCGAACGCCCCTGCGCCAAGCCTTCGGCTATTTTAATCGCTCTATCGATACACGCAACGGAGTCTGCAACCCCATGCAGTATAATCTGCGTATCGGACACTTCCGCATCCAAAAAATAAATGGGCAGCTCTTCTTTAAAAGCGATCACATTGACAATCCGCTGCCCCAATAACAGTTCGGCAATGCGCTTGAGTCCTTCTTGTTCTTCCGCTGGTAAAATAGCTTCCTTACATGCGTGCGTAATAATACTCGCGGCAAGCGGCGCCGTAGCAAAATCGGTGTTGATAACGAGGTGATAATGAGTAGGATCTTCCGGTTTCATATCAAAAAAACATCTGTGAAAGCCTTCGCGGTTGGCATCGCTCTCCGCCATCAAAGCGCGGGCTTTTTTTTCGGACCAATCGAACTTCTTCATTAACCGCCCGATTCGCACATCATCGGAAGCTACCAGCCGCACCGCATAGCAGCCGGGGATGCCGCGCAGTAATGCAAAACCGCCGCGCCCGATAAAGATGCTGTTTCCTTTCAGCGCATATCCGTACACGATCTCCCGTAAATAATCAAAATAAGAATCTCGGTTGCGGGAAAGCGATGCCCAAAAGCCGGGTTTTCGTTCGTCATAGTGAGCAAGGCTCTCTTTCGAAATTCCCTTGTCAAGCAGATCTTTCTCTAGGTCTTTTTTATCGATAAACTCATAGCCGAGCGATTTTGCCAACTCTAAAGCCGTTTCATCGCCGTAAGAAGCTATTTGCCGTGAAATAGTGATAATTGCCATAAAGCCTCCTCTTCTATAGAATAAGGCTAAATACTCATTATGTCAAAGGAAGGTTCTCTTTTTATGCAAAAAAATTCTAATCTTTCATGGAAGCCCATCGCTGCAAAAGAAATATGCACCACACGGGTATTTACCGTTAACGAAATCACCAGTCTTTCGCCTGACAACGAAACAAAGACATTTTCTACATTGTCCGCACCGGAATGGGTTATCGTTATTCCCCGCATTACCGATGCAAACGGTCGGCATTATTTTTTGATGGTAAAACAATGGCGGCATGGATCGGCGCACCTGTCGATCGAATTTCCCGGCGGCGTAGTCGACGAGGGGGAAACGCCGGAGCAGGCGGCACGGCGGGAGCTGCTGGAAGAAACGGGGAAAACGGGACAGAACTTAACGCTGCTCGGTGAGGTATATCCCAACCCTGCGATTATGGGAAATAAAAGCCATATTTATTTTGCAGATTGTGAGGCAAATACGCAGGCGCAGCATCTTGATGAAGATGAATTTTTAGAAGCCGAGGCGGTACCCGTTGAAGAAGTGTTAAACAAGATGGGAACGGACCCCTACGACCATGCGCTTATGTGCACTGCGCTCTTTTTTTATTTACGGGAAGTTGCTAAAGACGTCAAATGTTAGAAACAACAGACATTTTTGTAAGCGATCCTGTGCGGCTGGAGATTTTGAAATTTATCGAAAAAAGTATTTGCAAAAAATATAAAGTTGTTGTAATATGGGCGAATATCTCTAGAAGTTTCAGCTTTTAGAGGTGCCTAAACCATATTCATTCTGATCCGGATCTAAATTGGGTCAGTAAGAATAAAAATATTTTGTAAAAAGTATTTAATGTCTTTTGTAAAAAAAGAGGTCTTAACAAAATGAAAAATGTTTATACTCACCCGCCAATTGATTAATAATTGTCAATTCATAATCAACAACCCCGACGCAGAGCATCGGGGTACAGTGCTCAACGTTTCGCACTGTATGTTCTATAAGGTGGTTGCAGTCGGCTTTAATACCCTTTGTTACGACGCAAGGGTCGGGTATTAAACCCTCCGCACGAATCAAAAATAAGATACGGAAACCACCTTTTTCTAATTGATAATCAACACATACAACGATAATTCATGATTTTTAATTATGAATTATATGGAGGTTCACAATGAAAAAACGTTTTTCTCTTCGCTATAAGCTCATGATTATTTTCGGTGCGTTAATTGCAGCAGCTTCTTTGGCTGAAATCATACTTGCCGTACATACGGCTCGTCTGGCTGTAACCAAAGGGATCGAAGATCATCTTATCGATAAAGCATCCGATACAGCTGGAATTATCGACAAGCAAGTTACCGCTTTTTGGCAATTATTTGAAGGTCTCGCTCGTACACCGATATTGCGGGATCCCGCTGTTTCGTATCAAGAAAAAACGGCATTTTTGGCAAAAGAAGCTGCATTTAATAACGACGTCTACAGTATGGATTTATGCGATATGAACGGGCAACGCCATACAAACACGGGGAAAATAATCGATGTTTCCGACAGAACCTATTTTCAGGTCGCTGCACAGGGCAAACCATTTGTCGAAGAACCGGTTATCTCTCGCTTGGATGAAGAACTGGTGTTTGTATTTGCGGTTCCCATCTATGATGATAACCGTACGGTAGTCGGCGTTCTCCTCGCAACGGTAAAAGCTGAGATTCTCTCAAAGCAAATAGATGATATTACTGTCGGTAAAACCGGCTACTGCTACCTTCTCGGTACTACCGGTACCATTATTGCACACCCCGATTTCAACCTTGTAGAACAGATGACCAATCATAGCGAAAAAGCGAAGTCCGATGATAGTCTGAGTTCTATCGCTGCGTTTGAAAAAATGGCGCTGGAAACCAACCAATCTTCCGTCGGCTTCTATGAATTCAAAGGGATAAGCAAAATAGGTTCTTATGCCGTAATGAAGACAACCGGTTGGATTGTTATTATTTCAGCTCCGGTCGAGGAATTTATGGGGGTTGTTCAAACGTTGCGTATAACCATGCTCGGTCTCGGCATACTCATATTGATTCTCGCGGTTGTTATCATTTATTTTGTTACCCGTACGATTATAAAGCCGATACAAAGAGCAGTATACGCTTTAAAAAATATCGCCCAGGGCGAAGGCGATCTAACAGTAAGATTGCCGGTTATCGGTAATGACGAGATTACCGATATGTCAGAATACTTTAATGAAACGATCGCAAAGATCGGTGCTTCAATACAGGTTGTCGGTACAAATAGTAAAATAATGGAAGGAGTCGGCAATGAGCTTGCCTCCAATATGACCGAAACGGCCAGCGCCGTAAATGAAATCAGTGTAAATATCGACGGAGTAAAACAGCAAGCCCTTACACAGGCAGCGAGCGTTACCGAAACTGCAGCAACGGTAGAAGAAATTGTCCGCACCATTAAACAGCTTAATACCAGCATCGAAATGCAGACAGCCAGCGTCGCACAATCGTCTTCTTCCGTAGAAGAGATGGTTGCAAATATCGCTTCCATCGGGCAGACACTCAGCAAAACCGATGATGTTATCAACAATCTTACCGTTGCAACCGGTGACGGCAAAGCGACACTCGTAACCTCGAACACCGTAACACAGAAAATAGCCGAAGAATCGGGTTCATTGATGGAAGCGAGCAGTGTTATTCAGCATATTGCATCACAGACGAATTTGCTCGCAATGAACGCTGCAATCGAAGCCGCTCATGCAGGAGAATCGGGAAAAGGTTTTGCTGTTGTTGCCGATGAAATCAGAAAGTTGGCCGAAGAATCTTCCGTACAAGGAAAGACCATTACAACAACACTGAAAACCTTATCCGGTGAAATCGATACACTATCCACTTCTTCTAAAACGGTGGAAGAGAAATTCAACATCATCTTTAACCTTGCTGAACAGGTAAAGGAGATGAGCAACCGCCTTACCGAATCGATGAGGGAGCAGGAACACGGCAGCAAGGAAGTACTTACGGCTATCAAAAATATCAATATGATTACAACAGAAGTACAAGCCGGTTCGGAGGAAATGCTCAAAGGAGGTGAGGGCGTCGCCGAAGAAATGCGGAAACTGGATAATTTAACCCGTGTGATCACTGATAGTATGAATGAGATGGCGTCCGGGGTAATGCAAATTAACAATACGGTACAAGATGTCCGCGAAATAACGCAGAAGAATAAGCGGAGTATTGAGAATCTGGCGAACGAGGTTTCCAAATTCAAAACCAATTAACAATTAAATAAAAGAAAACCTCTAAAAACTGTTTTGCAACTCGCATTAGTGGATATAATAGCTATCCCCTACAGAAAAAGCCGATAAGCTTGCAGTTTTTAGAGGTTCCTATCTGATTATTTTTTACTTTTTGCCGGATGGTAGCTTTTCATACGTTACCGCGGGATCGTACATACCGTCGCGTTTTTCACCGCGGAGACTCGGGATTGTCAAAATAATACCGGGCTCAACCCAATCAGGGTTATTGGGGTCAGGCAATTTATTCTTGTTTGCTTCATACAGTTTTCGCCACAGATACGGATTGTCATAAATAGCCTTATCTTTCGCAATATTCCATAAACAATCCCGTTCGCCGCGCCATGTGCGGATACGGTATTGAGCCGGAAGGGTTGCAAACGAAGATTCATCACCCGTAACCACAGCAAGCGCATCCAAAACTTTTTTCGCACAGACAACCGCAACATCAAAGTCTTTATTCCCAAATGCGGTATTTCCTGCCTGTAAAGCTTCGGTTGCCGTCTTAAATGCCTCAGGGTATTTCTCTTCAGCCTTGTTATTCTTCGCCCATGTATAGCGGGTACGTGCCCTATTCATTGCTTGTTCAGCTTCGACACGGGCGAGCATATACTGAATATAATCGGCTGATTTTTGGGCATTCTCTTCAGCGAGCCGTGAATACTCTATCGAAGCATCATAATCACCTTCACTATATGCCCGCCGCGCCAATTCGGAATAAGCTCGGCTTTTTCGTTGATATTCATTATTATCATAGGATACGGCAAACAGTAACACAGCCCCTAATACAAAGAATACGGTACAGAGAATAGCTGTCTTTTTCATAGGTTACCTCCCGTTACCGGATGACGCTGCATTGCCGGTATCTGTAGAACGCTGTAATTCATCAAGGTTAACCGGTTCTTCGGAAAAACCTTCCGCATTTTCCGGCAATGGCGCTTCGCGGTCGGCTTCTTTTGCAAGCTTGCTGCTGGCTTCCTGGCGAGCTTTTGCTCGTTCCATAGCGTCATTTGCTTGCGCACGTTTAACCTTCACCTTTTCATAGATATCGTTAAACTCATCGGAAGCAGTCATATACCCTGTATATGCTTGTTCGTATTTCTTATTGCCGGCAGCGATTCCTGCTGCACGATAACGATTCACCGTTTTTGCATACGGATCTTTCATCGCCACGGCTGCTTTAACCGAATCGGCACGGGAACGCGCTTCATCTGCCTTCTTTTTTGCATCGTTCATCATCGAAGCAAAACCGGCTTCTTTTACCTTTTCATAGTAACCCAGTGCTTCCTCAGAGGTTTCAAAAGCTTTTGCCGGATCGGGCTCATAAAGACCGGGTATCTTTACAGATAAATCCTGCGCTTTTTTATAGCTGTCTGCATCATAGGCCGCAAAGTTATTTTTATCGATCTTCGACTTTAACTCGGATATCTTCATTCGATTAGTCAAAGTACGATACTGATCAGTAGCTCTCTGAGCCTTTTCCTGTGCTTCAGCAAGGTTATTTGATTCATAACTCTTTCTTGCTTCAGCCGCCGTATCGTCGGCTGATTTAAACTGCGTAGGATAAGTCGTATCTGCTTTGACGTTAACCGCTTCAGCGCGAGCCTTTGCCATCTCATCCAGTAGACGAGCTGTCTTTACCTGTTCTTCGTTTTTCTCCGAGTCAGCAGGCTTTACCGATTCAGGTTTTTGCTCCGGCTTAGGTTTGTTAGATGCACATGCACCGAAACCGAATAATAGAACACAAACACCAAGAATATAAAACAATGTTTTCAGTGTTTTATTCATTATAACCTCCATTTCTAAACGGATATTCAGACATTTAAAAAACTCATAGAGCTCTTAAAGAAGTTTGTCTAGTGCGAAAGCTTTTCGCATAGATAAATTACTATAGAACTCAATCATGTTCAAGACACTGGCACTCAGGGCAAAGTCCAAAAAAATCAAAGCGATGTGAATCAATACGATAACCGCTAATCTCCGCAGCTTTTTGATCACAGTGTTCATCGGACGGCATAAAAGCATCTTCCACCTTGCCGCACCGTGTACAGATAACATGATTATGCACACTCATATCCGCATCAAAATGAGCAAAGGTGCCGTCAACATTGATGACCTTAATCCGTTTCTGTTCGGCAAGAATATTCAAATTGCGATACACGGTTCCTTGACTCAGATGTGGAAAATCCTTTCGCAGCTGATCATACAGCCATGCCGCCGTAGGATGCGTATTAGTAGAACTTAAAAGGTTGAACAGTGCTTCCCGCTGTTTTGAATGCTTGTATGACACAGCTTTTTTCATATACAACTCCTCACATCAAAGTATAGCGCCTAAAATTGATAATCAATATTACAATTTTAAAAGCGGTACTGTCAATATTTCGCGTATGATGAGTAATGTATAATTCTTAATTATGAATTATCTCCATTTTTCAAGCCAAAAATCTCCGAAAGTCATATAAGGATTGTAGGAGAAGTAAATGACACAAAAACCTTTTGAAGAGCTAACTATTTCAGATGATTTCATGTTCTGTAAGGTTATGGAGTACGCGCCTATCTGTAAAGAATTTCTTGAGATTCTGTTTAGTGTTAAAATTGAGAAAATAACCTATCTATCGCCTCAGAATACCGTTACAACTAATTCCGAAGCAAAAACCGTTCGGCTAGACGTGCTGGTAAAAGACAAAGCGGGTACATCTTACGACATTGAGATGCAAGTTGGGAATGAATACAACATACCGAAACGGATGCGGTATTATCAGTCTGTGCTGGATGTCGCCTTTTTAGATAAAGGCTATTCTTATAAAGCGTTAAACGATAGCTTTATTATCTTTATTTGCCTATTTGATCCTATCGGTAGTAACAAAGCAATCTACACCTTTGAAAATATCTGTATTGAGGATAAAAGCGTCCCCTTACAAGATGGAACTAAAAAGATTATACTGAATGCGGGTGCATTTAAAGAAACAGGTAATGAAGAATTACGAGGTTTTTTACAGTACGTAAAAACAGGGAAAGTAACAACAGCATATACGGGGAGGATAGAACAGATGATACAGGCAGTAAAACGCAATGAGCAGCTGAGGAAAGAATATCACATATTACCCGCAGCACTGATGGATGCCTTTGATGAAGGCGAGGCACAAGGGAAATCGATTGGTCTTGCCGAAGGAGAAATACGCGGTTCTCGCCGGAAAGCGTTCGAAACTGCCAAAAATCTTCTACAATTCGGACTTTCTCCAGAAAATATTGCACAGGCAACCGGTTTAACCGTACAAGAAGTACAGTCAATTGGGCATCTCTAAAAACTCGGTTAGCTTTTTAGAGATGCCCAATTAGTAATTTGTAATGTAGTAATAAATGACCGGCAAGGAAAATGCAAAAAATTCGGTTTGCCGTACGACGCAGTAGATACCCCGTATATTTCAAAAGGAGCCTTTTGCAAATAGACGGTGTAGATGCTAGGAGCCTAGCCGAAATAAAGCGGAGACGTATCGGGTATACGTTGAGCATTTATTTCGGCGTAGCGACAACGCAGATGCGCCGTATATTTGCAAAAGGGGCTGGAATGAGAGCAAAAGATTCTGTATACTACCCCGATGGATGGGACAAATTCATTGCGACAGATTCAAAAATCATTCAAAAAGGCTCTTTATTCTCCTAAAATACCATTGAGTACCATTCGAGAAGAATACGACTCCTTTTTTTATACGCCGTATCTACCAAACAATACGGATATAACACGCGAGACAATCGGTTCGGTGCCGGTAGAGATATTAAAGCCGGAGGTAGCGGCGGCAAACCGTGTCATTCTTTATGCGCACGGAGGTGCTTTTGTTAACGGTTCGTGTAAGGCTTCGAGGAACTTTTGCGCTTCGTTTGCTCATGAATGCGCGTGCACATTGTTTTTGCCGGAGTACCGCCGTGCGCCGGAATATCCTTTTCCTGCCGGCTTGGAAGATATCTTTATTACATATAGAGGCATGCTGAAAAAATATGCTTTTTCTCCGGAATCGGTCGTTATTGCAGGGGACGAGGCGGGAGCAAATTTGGCGGCCGCACTTGTTCACTATTTAAAACAGAAAAAACTGCCGCAGCCTGCCGCACTCGTACTCATTTCGCCGTGGCTGGATGTTTCATGCTCAAACGAAGAAATACATACGTTACAGAAAACCGATAAATTCTTGCTAAAGGAATCGTTTCAAGCGGCAGCCGGACGCTATACGACACCTGATAATTTGCAGAACCCGCTGGTATCCCCGCTGTACGGTTCCTTCGCCGATTTTCCGCCGGTTTTTATTCAGTGCGGCGGTAAAGAGCTCTTTTTAGCGGATGCGAAAGCGCTCGTACAGAAGATTGAAGCGGCCGGTGGACAGGTGCAGTTAGATATATGGCCTGAGATGTGGCATTTCTTTCAGGCAATGGACGCACAGGCAAAAGAAGCTCACTTAGCGGTAGAAAAACTGGGGCAATGGGTGCAGTCTCTTTTTATTGAGGAAGAATAATGATGGAATTGGTAGCCCCTGCCGGAAATCTGGAAAAACTGCACTACGCATGGGAATACGGAGCGGATGCCGCCTATATCGGTCTCAAAAACTTTTCGTTACGAGTAAAAGCAGATAATTTTTTTACCGACGAATACAAAACTATCAGCGCACTGAAAGAGCATTATGCAAAACAAGGAAAACCCAAGAAGCTGCTCTGTGCGCTGAATATTTCCTTTCATAATGAGGACATTAAGGCCTTTTTGGCGGAAGCAGATTATTTTAAACTCTATCCCATCGATGCCTTTATCGTTCAAGATGTCGGAATGGTTGCCGTACTGCGCAAATATTTCCCTGATACGCCGCTCCACCTCAGCACACAGGCGAACTGTATCAATTATGAAGCGGTGCGCATCTACCGCGATCTGGGGTTTAAACGTGTGGTACTCGGCAGGGAGGCCTCGCTCGCCGATATTGCCGAAATAAAAGCGCACGTACCGGAGATGGAGCTTGAATGCTTTGTGCACGGCGCGATGTGCATTGCGTATTCGGGGCGGTGCCTTATCAGCGCATACCTTACCGGCCGCAGCGCAAATGCCGGCGCCTGTACTCATTCCTGCCGCTGGGACTATTCGCTCGCCGTTGAAGAGAAAGAACGCCCTGGGGAATACTTTCCCGTAGAAGAGGGCGACGGCTATACGGCGCTTTTTTCATCTAAAGACCTTTGCATGATAGACTACCTTACCGATCTGAAAAAGGCGGGAGCCGATGCGCTTAAAATAGAAGGAAGAATGAAAAGCCTCTATTATACTGCGCTCGTTACCCGCGCCTACCGGAAGCGGATTGACGCCTTATTCGGCAAAATCTCTCCTGCCGAAGCAGAGCCCTTTGTGAAAGAGTTGTACAATACGGCGCATCGTGCGTTCGGTACCGGCTTTTATTTTTCAAAGGATGATGCAAATAAAACAACCCGCGGGGAATCCAAGTCGCCGTATATCATGGCCGGTACCATCCGGAAAGAGCTCGGCAACAACCGCTATGAATTCATATCGATGAATAAGATTACCGCGGATATGCCGCTTGAGTACATCGGCCCCGACATCTGCGCAATCGAAGACCGCAATTACACCCTGCTCGACCCCGAAACCGGCACCGCCCGCGATTGGGTATGCCATGGACATCCCTGCATTATTGAAACGAGCGTACCACTTCGCAGCGGCTTTATTGTGCGTACGAAAAACCGTGAAAATTCGGAAACGATAGAATAGTCCATTTTATTCGTGAGATATTGTTAGAAGTGATTGACATTTTTTATAATTTTTGTCAGTATAGGCAAACTTTAGGAGGTTTAGATGTTATCTAAAAAACGTATCAGATACGGAGCAGCAATACTGCTACTGCTGGCCGTATTTTTTACCGGATGTCAATCGACATCCACGGCTTCAAAGCTCGAAGCGGGAAATGAACTTTCTGCGTGGAAGGGCGAATGGCAATCCTTTAGCGCGATTTCCGGCGCAACTCAGTTGAACGACGCATATAGAATGCAGGCGGAAAAGATGCCGTACTATACCGAAGACGGATTAAAGGCGGCGGTTTCCGATATGTTTGCAACACCTATCGTAAAAGCAAAGTTTGACGGTTCCAACACCGTACTGTTTACCGTAATGGACAAAGACGGCAACGAAAAACAAATCCCGTGCGAATACCGTTATACCGGAATGAAACCCATGCAAGGGTTTGAAGGCCATTCATGGTATGCATTTGAAGCGATCAAACCGGTGCAAGGTTTAGCGGAAGCGCAATATTTTATTATCGTACCTCCGCATCGAGATTCCGAAGACAGCTTATTGCACTGGCATGCACGGTTCGGCAGCAGAGACATTAAGTCACTGGTAGAAAGCGATCCGCTCTGGTGGCCAACCTACGCCGATATGGCAGTCTCGCATGAAAACCTGTTAAAAGAAATGACCGATACGATTAAGGAAGTTGCGGAGATGTTACCGAAAGCGCCTCTTATGCCGTATACGGGTAAATGGGTCAACACTGCGCTGATCTACGACGATCCTCGTCCTGCTGTTCAGGAAGCGTATGCAAAGCTCATTAAAGAATTTTCCGGCAAAAAAGATGGCAGCGACTTTACCAAAGAAGAAATCATTATGATGGCAAAGAAAAACTACGGTACCGCTTCCGACTTTACGCACCTTGAATTCGTTACCGATAACGATAAGAACGAAATGGTTGTATGGAAGGGTATGACCGAAGTTTCGAGAGTTGCTTATAGTCGCGACGGAGCTAATAAACTGCGCGCTACGGCAAATGCATTTGTTGCTTCCGACCGGCAAAAAGCGGGAAAATTCGCCTTTTTGTCTATGACAACGCCGCACGGCAGTCCCGCGCACATGCATGTATGGTACGGTATGAAGCCGAGCGGAATCGAAAAGACGGACGGTAAAAAGCCGACCTGTATTCCGGCAGACAGCTCTGAAGAGCTTGTTGCAAAGCGCGTACTCGATACATGCCGTAAGCTTTTAAAAGAAGCGACAAAATAACCTGATGAAGAGTAGGAATTTATTTCTCCCAAAATAAGTTTTTGAGCGGTCTTATATGTCCCCATAAGGCCGCTCTTTTTTTATTCGGCAGTCTTTGTGCTTTCCCGTTGCGTTAATCCGCGCTGCGCGGCAAGCATTTCGAAGGCGGCAATGCGAGCTTTTTCCAATAGCGCAAAGTCGCGGATGGGATCGGCAAGTTCAAAACCGCAATAACCGGACTGCTCAATGCCGCCGATGTCTCCCGGCCCCCGCAGCTTTAAATCTTCTTCCGCAATAACAAACCCGTCAGTCGTGCTTGCCATCACCTTGAGCCGCGCCATGCCGGTTTCGGTAATATTCTTCCCATAGAGCAAAAAACAATAGGATTGATCGCTGCCCCGTCCGATTCTGCCCCGCAGCTGATGCAGCGCCGAAAGGCCGAAGCGGTCAGCGTGTTCGATGACCATACAGGTCGCGTTCGGCACATCGACACCGACTTCAATAACGCTGGTAGCCACAAGGATGTGAATAGCTCCTGCTCGGAACTCCTGCATAATAGCCCGCGCTTCGTCCTCCGACACCTTGGAATGCAGGAGCGCAAGCCGGTGATGGGGAAAATCCCGAGTCAGCTCTGCGAACATATCTTCCGCCGATTTTAGGCTGAGCGTATCCGAATCTTCAATAATCGGGTACACAAAATAGGCTTGCTTTCCGGCAAGGATATCCTGCCCGATAAAATAATACACTTTTTCGGCTTTGCTCTCGGGAGCGACATAGGTAATCACCGGCTTGCGCCCGGGAGGCATCGTTTTGATGACGGAAATATCGAGGTCGCCGAACATCGACAGCGCAAGCGTCCGCGGAATGGGCGTCGCGCTCATCATTAAAAAATGCGGAGCCTTTTTTCCGCTGTCGATGCCCTTTTGGATAATTGCAGAGCGCTGGAGTACACCGAAGCGGTGTTGCTCGTCAATAACGACTATACGCAGGTTTTTATACAGCGTCTGTGCGGAAAAAAGGGCATGCGTACCGATGATGAGGTCGATATTACCGGCGGCGAGTTGCTGTAACAGCTGAGAGCGTCCCGCTGCTTTGAGGTTACCGGTTAAAAAAGCAAGCCGTACGCCGAGCGGTTCCAAAAGCTTTGCCGCGTTATCGGCGTGCTGCCGTGCCAGCAGCTCAGTCGGCGCCATCAGCGCCGCCTGTCCGCCGCCCTCTATCACTTTTAAGCAGACTAAAAACGCAACGAGGGTTTTTCCCGAACCGACATCACCCTGAATAAGGCGGGCGGCGGGCGCCGTTCCGTCGAGGTCGGCGTTAATCTCCGCGGTAACCGTTTGCTGGTCTGCGGTAAGCGTAAACGGCAGGCGCGAGAGCAGCTCCTTTTGCAGCGGACTGTAAGCGTACTGTAACGGCTCCGCCGATTGAACCGCACCTTCCGAAGCGCCCGCCTGCGCCACTGTTGCTTGCCCATCTCCAGCTGCTTGACCGTCTCCGTTCGCTGTCTGTGCAGAAAATACACTCCCCTGCCCTTTTGACCCCGGCGTACGCGGCAACACACCGCGCCGCTCAAGTGCACGCATACCGACAGCTGCCTCGTACAGGAAGAACTCCTCAAAGATAAGCGCAGTGCGGGCGTTTTCCGCCTCCTGCATGGAAGCGGGGCGGTGCATTGCAAACAGCACGGTTCTTTTATCGGGGTAGCCGTATTTGTTTAATACCTCGACGGGAAGCTCGGAATCGATTCCCCGCGCATACGAATTGAGCGCCTGCTCGATGAGCTTGCGCAGTTTTGTCTGTGTTAATCCCTGCGTCAGCGGATATACCGGCAAAACACGGCGCTCCGCCGTATCGTATTGTTCTATATCGAACGAACTTGATTGGATAGCCCCGTATTTAACGGAAAAACTTCCGTAGACCAGCGCCTTTGTACCTTCCGGAAACGACTTCTCTAAAAAAGGTCGATTAAAGCACGCAAGCTCGCCACGGGTTCCTTCCGAATCGCAGACAATCAACTTGAGCGTTTTCATACGCCCGTAGCCGAACCATTGCTGATCCATAATCGTTACCGGAACATTCAATTTATGAAATGTATTCCATTCGCTGAGCGTATTATACCTACTACGATCTTCCCACAAGCGCGGCCAGAGCCGTAGTAGATCGCCGACCGTCGAGACTCCCAGCCGGTTCAGTTGTTCAACAGTTGTTTTTCCCGCCCCATACAGATTTGACACGGGCGTTTGAATTTCTCCAATCAGCATGGGGGCAGTATACCACAAGAAAAAGCCTTACGGCGAGATGTTTCGTTATATAAGGGAGCAAATGCATCATAGTGTTTTTATCGGTGTCGATTCTTTATAGGGGTAAACGATATTCGACAATTGGTAGTATACCTTGATGAACGCCGCCGTGTACATTTGCTAACGGCGAGTTCTTGCAAAGCAAAATCTCGCTACTGCTTATACCCACGGACATCCCTGCCCGTTCAGCTTGGGCTAGTTTCCGATAGATTGGAAAGAGTCCCCTCGATATTCTTTATAGTATTGTTGAGATTGGAGCCGTTATTGTGTATCTTGCCTCTCCGCCAGCTAACAGAGCCGCCGTTTATATACAACGCGGTTCCGGCAACATCTACTCTTGCGGGTATTGAGTTCCCATGATTCAGTATTTCGGGGCTTTCGTCGTTGTCTTTGCCGGTTTCTCCGATAGTCAAGGGACCGCCCCCACAAAAAATCCCCATACCTTTACAGTCACAGGATTTCGACGTGTTCGTGTGCGGTATGCATTGATTGTTTTCTATTACCGTATGCCCTTTAATAATGGTCATAGAACCGGGTTTAGCACTGCAGTCTAAACCACAACCTTCGGCTTCTAAGAGCGACGCCGCACTGGTTTTGGCACTCATATCGATTTTATTACCGGCGATTGTACCGCCGTCGATTACCGCCGTATAGGGGCACCACGGCAGACTGATACCGCCGCCTGACGAACTTTTAATGTCACTATCATCTTTAACGGTATTATTTTCGATTCTACAGTTTATCATCGTAAGGCGCCCCCCCCCCATTGTCATCATAGTCGTACCGTATTCCTCCGCCGGGCGCTTTACTGATACAGTCTTCCACCGTTACATTGATAAGCGTCAGATTCGCGTTTGCCGACGCCCAAATACCACCGCCGCCTGATCCCGGCCGACTAGGCTCTACAGCATCCTTGCCGCGTTTTAACGTAAGGTCTTTCAGCGTAACGTCAACAGCGCCCTTTACCGTAAAGATACGGTGCGAATCTGCAATCTTCGGACTCGATGCCGGCCCAAGATGCCGCGCGTCAAGGACGACGGGCGAATTGCCGGGCGCCCCCTGAATGGTTAGATTTTTTGATATTTCGATTTGTCCACGGTTGTCAGGGGCGTTTGTCGCATTAATAGTGCCGCCGCTTAAGGTTATCATGCCGCCGTCAGCAACACTTGCCACTGCATCCCGTACCTTTTTCCATGGTTTGGAGAAACCGCTCGTGTCCACACTATATCCGAGCGTACGCGTCTCTTTTGCATCCGACATTAAGTTTTTTCTATCGGCGAGCCGTATGC
>ERZ773083.652-NODE-652-length-26842-cov-4.508381_pt1 | contig 26842 bp, 23 predicted proteins | sample MGYA00511465_ERZ773083 | MGnify/ENA primary metagenome ERZ773083 (study PRJEB29015, sample SAMEA2738001) | human oral metagenome | biome: human oral; feature: human-associated habitat; material: dental | place: China | collected 2060 ... | reverse complement strand
CTTTTTCAGAAATTCCGCTAGAAAAAAGGCTTTTTTCCAGTTCGTTATTAACTTCCTTTTCATAAACTTTTATTTTTTTGTCTGACGATTCGAATAGTACTTTACCTCCGTTACTATTTCCACAAGACAACGCAAGTGTGCATAATGCTGTCAAGATAACTATTTTAAATTTATTTTTCATTTTTTCTTTAGCTATTGAAGATTTCGCATCCTGTTCTTTGGAATCTTGCTCCAATATTTCATTTTTTTCATCAATCTGTTCATCATTTGTCTCTTGAGTTAACTTTGCTAATTCTGCATCGATCTCCTCAAGAGTTAATTCTTTTTTATCTAACTCATCTTTTGTTTTCTTATACTGTCCAATTATTTGTCTTGCTTCTGGTGAACCAGGAATCGCTCGATCGGCTGGCACCTTAGCTACGCCAAGATCAATCCCCTGATTATCTTTCTTTACTCCTATCCTAGACAAGAAATCTCCATTCGTCCCACCACTTGGACTTGAAGGAATGGTCTCACCTTCCCCAGAAACGTTTAACCGCTCATTAATTTCCTTCTCGACCTCTAATCCAGGTCGACCATATTTTTTAGATGAATATTCCCTCAATGATTCAAATATTTTTCGATCCTCTTTCCCCATTGGAGCAGGTAGTTCCATCGTAAACGGCGCTGACGGCATACCATTCATTAGGACTGTTGTAATCGCATGATAATTAGGCTGTTTATGTAAATCCTCCGCTTTAAACACTGGTGTAAACACCTTCTCAAGCATTTCAGCATCTGTTACACCCACGCGTCCTGCCACGATGGTACCAACGTTACCTAGCACTCCTTCACGTATCTTATCTGTAAGCTGTGTTATAAACTGGTTTGCCACAATTAAGTTAAGTCGGAACTTTCTTGCTTCTGATAAAATCGATTCAAAAGAATCTGTTGAAAAATTCTGAAATTCGTCCACAAATAGACAAAAATCTTTACGCTCACTCTCTGGAGTATCTACACGCGACATTGCTGCAGTTTGAAACTTCATCACAAAAATCATACCTAGCAGTTTTGAATTTAATTCCCCCAATTTACCTTTTGACAAATTAACCAACAATATCTTCTGCTGATCCATAATCTCACGAATATTAAACCCAGATTTTACTTGCCCCAGTACTCGTTTCATCATTGTATTTTGCTTGAACGGGCTCCATTTTGATGCAAACCACGTAATTACTTCCCCTGCATCATTTGATTTTTGAGAAGCTGGAAATTCCTTCGTCCAATAATCATACAGATCTCTATCTGTAACATATTTCAATTTATCTATCACTAAATCTTTATTTATAAAAGGACTCGGGATATCCAAAAAAGTTGCCCCCTTTGGGTCACTCATCAAAAGCAGTGCTGCATTTCTAAACATTTGTTCACCTCGTGGTCCAAAAATACCAGTATGTCCAGGGTCATATAACGAATACAACATGTTGATACCTTCCTGCACTATAAAGTCTTTTTCCTCTGGCGTTTTTGCTTCCAACATATTCATACCAATCGGATATTCCATATCTGATGGATCAAAATAAATCACATCATCTATTCGATTCTCTGGAACCATAGATAATAATTCTTCTGTTACATCACCATGCGGATCAATAAAACAAAAACCTTTACCATCCAACATATCCTGATAAGCAATATTCTTTAAAAATACAGATTTACCCATACCAGATGCACCGATTACATACATATGACGTCGTCGATCATTGGTACTTAATCTAATTTCCTTAGTTGCCCCACGGTATACATTTCTTCCAATCAATACTCCATCCTTGATCAAAGTTGCAGGACCATCAACCTGTTTCGTCATCTGTCGTTCAACACCACTCGAAGGAATTGACGCCTGTGATGGTAAATGAAAAATCGACGCTAGTTCAAGGGTATTTAGAACAACTTTTTTATTCGTTACCGGGAAAAACCGAAAAATATAGTCTGTAACTAGTTGATCTATTTTTTTATTCAAATCATATTTAAAACCATTCGAATTTGGTGAATCAAACTGAGAAAATGCCGCAACAACACCACCAACCAGCCCTTCACTTCTCACTTTTGAATCCGAATGTGCAACAATCCGGATTAAACATTCAAAAACTGGAAATTTTATTTTATTTTCTATTGCCTGAATCTCATCCTGTTTTCTTTGTGATAATTCAGGATTTTTTTGTTCATCCTTATCTTTTTTGTGTTCATCAGGCACTTCAAAGGGAGCTCTAATAATGTCCATCAATAAATAAAGTATTCGAGTTGGCAGACTAGACCCACGACTGCCAAAACCTTTTTTACCTGCTTTTATATTTTTTATTTTTTGTTCCGCATTTTTTGACCAGCTTGACGATAATGGTCGAAACATTACTTGTAGCCCCAGTCCTTCACCACTCCTCACCTTCGAAAACGCGTTCAACAATGCTAATTGAGCATCCCATTTCATGTCCTGAAATGTCATAATTGGATATTCAACATCTTTTTTCATGACTAATTCACCACCAGAAATAGTGTCCTCAACCTTTAAAGCTTGTCCAATAATATTTTTGGTATCATCAGAATCCATTCCACTTTTACTAAAGATATCTTCCACTTCGGTTTCTTCGAGTCTAGCAGTTGGGTAAGAAGTCAAAATGGCTTGCTTTACAGTCTCCGTCAATACTGCAGGTACCACAGCATAATACTTAACAAAACCATCTACTGCAACAATCTCAAACGAAAAATACTTCTGTCCATAAATATGCGTCTTCAATCCTGCCTTTTTTATTGTTGAAGAGATAATTGTATACATAATTGTAGCCTGCGAGATTGCTTCGTCATTCACATCTCGTTCATCTCTTCCACCACTCTGGATATCATCAGTAGATGGTGGCAAATGGATCAACATTGGTATTAGCTTCAACGCTCTTTCGTATTCTTTAGCTTTACGTTTTTGTTTCAGTATTTTTATCACAGCAAACAAAGCTGCTATGATCACTACAAGGAAAAAAGTTATTCCAACTAAAACTCTGACATCCCACTTCTTCGTTAGCCCGTCATAAGATGAAGTTGACTGAGTCTGTCTGTTTCCACCCAAAACTGTAGACTCTTTTTGTTCATTTTCCTTAGAGCCTCCCTTTGATTGGCGACTCTCACTCTGGAATAATTCCTCAACCCTGTTACTCATTTCGACCTTCCATTCATCTCCATAGTAAGCAAAAAATTATTTTGTTGATAATCCACTTGTCTCAATTTTCTATTCATTCCCCTGACCCAAAATTCTTCCATATCGATCCAATAATAACTTAGCAGACAGTTCTCGTTTCTTTCTATATTTTTCTTCTGGATCCTTCATCTTAACCACTTGATCAACCGCCCTTATAAATTCTGGTTCCAATCCATCGATATCTTTAGCTTTAGGTAAATCTGTTCCCAGCAACCTACCTTGTTTATCATAAGAAATATTATCAATTGTTATAACTTCCCCAAGTGGAGTCTGCTCTTTTACCTCTCGTTCTCCCAAAAAATCAGTTGCATTCAGCCCTGCACCGCCCAAAACACCAGTTTTATCATATGATAAAGATCCCCCCTCATTTATTCTATTCATATTATCTGGAAATTGTTCAACTTTCTTCTCTATTGAATCATCTGCTAATAATGGATCAACATTTTTTTGATTTGGATTATACGCAGGAGCCTCAAAATTACTCCATTGCCCCATCATCTGACCTGGCCCAACATTTCCATTATCCATGACATTATTTTACCATATCCATTTTAAATCTGATATGTTATGTCTCACTAATTTTTCCAAAAAGAAAAACATTTAACCCGACCAAAAACACTGGTCCAGCAACTAAAATTACTAAGTTCCTTACTCCCGAAGCAATTAATACTAAAACAGTGATTGGTAAAATCGCTACGATTCCTGCACAAATATAGTCTTTCTTTATCATTTCTTTTCTAGAAAAGAAAATACGCACAAAAAAAGCCATAAAAAAAGTCACCACACCAAATGACAAAAAATAGACCATTACAAAAAAGAATAAAATTCCTAATGGACCAATATTTGTCGGTGAAGTAAAAAACAAAAACACTAAGATGATCGCTAAAACAACTAACGATAAAATAAAGATAAAGCGATTAACCATAAAAATATTATACGCTATTTCAAATAAAAAATATCCTAAAATATAAGTGTTATAAAGCACTAACTTTAGGATAATCTCTTCAAAAAGTACAAAAGATCTGATTTTTACAAATCAACAGTCTTTCACGTAGTTATCTTCAACAAATAAGGGTCGATGCTCACTTATAAACATATAATTTTATCCCCATTACGCTCTCTGATTAAGACAATATTTAGACATACAATAGACTATCTAGCCTGATTACTAAACTTGTTCTAATTAAAGATAATATCTTAGATATTAATAAACCAGATAACGGGAGTTCGGATAAAACAAGTTCCGACTAAGATAATACCTTAGATATTAATAACCCGTAAATAAGTAAAACACCTCAAACTTTTACCACAAGAAATAAGGTACACTCCCCTAAATCCAGGTGGGTGGTTATCCGGTACTAAAAAATAAATATTAACCGCAACCATCACCACCTAGACTAATGACCGCTCCACATATAGTGGGGCATCCGTCAGGTTCCACTCCCCACCAAAAATTCAGAACCTTTAAACAAGTCTGTTATATGTTACATATAATATTGTAGACTTGTTTTTAAACCAACTTTTTAATTTACATAGATTCTCACAATCTTTTTATTTGTTGATTTTTGTATTTGTCTTTCGACATTTCAATACTAACACGAGTTATATTTTAAAGCAAGGAATTTTTTATAAAAAATATTGTTTTTAATACAACAAACTTTTAAATTGTCTATATTTACTCTATTAAATAGAATTTAAATAATAAATCAACAAAATGTATTTATTACAACAAAAACTATATTTTCCTTAATATGTTGTAATAAAGACTAAAACTTTTTACAACAAAAGCAAAAATAAATGCACATATTTTTTACAACAACTCAATATTTTAACTTCAACAAACCAATACACAGGCTTAAATTCCCTGTCAAAAATTATGTATTTTTCACTATTTTTTATTTATTATTTTTAAAATTATTTCTTGTAGAAAGTCATAAAATCACCATTTAAAAATCTAATTATAATAATACTTTTGGAATATGCAGCTTTTTAAATCAAAAATCAACAAGAATCTTCTAAAATTTATTTAAATAAAATTCAGAAAATTCAATATTCAAAAATTCAGTTTCAATAAATCAGCATCATTTTTCGCAAATCAACATTTGTCGAAAAACCATTTATAAATTCATTTTTTTATAATCTGATGGCAGTGCCAGCATGGCTACGTGTTAAAAATCATTTATGAATTCATTTTTATAATCCCGAAAAAATAAAAATTGCGTTCTTTAAATACTACATTAAAAATACAAAAAAGACGCGTAGTTAATTTTCTCTTCACGTCTAAAAATCTATCAAAAATATTCAAAAAAAAGAAAAGTCAGTCAAACTGCGAGGAATACTGACTTTTCTCATAGAGTGTGGAGTTTTTTGGCTATATTGTTTGTTTTTGGCTTTGAATAATTTTTTTATTCAAAAGCTACCTCTATATTACATCCCTATTCTGCTTATGTCAACACATTTTTGAATAAAATTTTTATAAAATCTTTTTTCCACATGTGGAATATATTTTGAATAAAAAAATCCCAAAACAGGATTTCATTTGGTGGAGCTGCCGGATACTGCCTCCGGGTCCGAAAAATCTTCATGATATCATTCTACATGCATAGTTCTTTGTCTTATCTCGGATTATTTCTAATAGCTGCAATAGAACAAAACTACTAGATTCCATGACTTATTTTTCTGGATAGATATCGTCAACTATCTAACCCTATTTCCTTCTTTATAACAATTTAGATCTTACGGAAAAATATATCTAAACCGACCTACTAAAATTAGGCATAAACAGGTGCATAAAGCACATGTTTTGAAGTTTTTTCTTCACTTATTCAATACTTACGGTATCACTCGTCATGCCTGATATCTGTTAATAATCCGTCTAAGCTTTGTCAGCCCCGACACCATTATTATAACACATTTCTCATCAAATAATTAATCCCTGCTAGTACCTCTATCTTCACGGTTGATATTTAAGTCATACTTATTAGTAAAAAATATGCATAAGCAAGAAATTAAACATAAGCAATCTATCTTCATCACCTCTGTTTTTCTAGTAAAAATTCATCATATTCTCCATCATATTAGTCATTTTTTTGCTTTTATATTACTCCCCTTATATAGTCAAACTATGATTACGAAAATTTATTCTGCCATTCCTTACGGATATAACGGAAAAATCATTGAAGTTGAAACCAGTCTAATTAATGGTTTGCCACTTTTTAATATTGTTGGAATGGGAGATAAAACTATTGCAGAATCCAAAGATCGTGTCAGAAACGCCATTCGGAATTCAGATCTTACATTTCCTGTCCATAAAGTGACAGTAAATCTCGCCCCCGCTAATTTAATAAAAACTGGATCTACCCTTGATTTGTCAATCGCAATCTCAATCCTTACAGCAAGTAAACAAATTTTACCACAAGATGTTCAAGGAAAACTCTTTATCGGTGAACTTTCACTTAGTGGTGATATCCGACCAGTTTATGGTATCATCAATATTATTGAAGCTGCCCGAGATGCCGGATTTACTGAAATTTTCCTCCCTTCAAAAAACTTAACTTCAGCTGCAATTATTCATAACGTTAAACTATTTCCGATCAAGAATCTTAAGCAACTTTTCCTTCATCTAAAACATCAAGAACTCATTACTCCTTATGACCCCGAACAAATTGTATCCCATAATACTTGTTTACCAAAAACTTACACTCCCACCTTTGATGACGTATACGGATTAAATTTTGCAAAACGCGCCATTCTACTTGCACTTTCCGGACACCATAACCTCTTACTAGTTGGTCCACCAGGTAGTGGAAAAACACTTCTCGCTAAAACAATTCCCTCATTATTGCCCCCACCTTCTTCGCAAGAAGCATTAGCAATTGCTAAAATCAACGAGTTATCTCATGATCCAATCAAAATCCTCTCCCGTCCATTTCGTGCACCGCATCACAGCAGTTCAAACTGCGCCATTATCGGCGGCGGTAACCCCATAATCCCAGGTGAAATTTCTCTTGCTCATCATGGAGTTTTATTTTTAGATGAACTCCCAGAATTCTCTCGACAAGTACTAGAATCTCTGCGTCAACCGCTTGAAGATTATCAAATTACAATCTCTAGGGCCAAAGAAAAAATAACTTTCCCAGCCAATTTCATCTTGGTTGCAACCATGAATCCATGCCCTTGTGGATTCCATGGTAGTAAAATACATGAGTGTAATTGCACTAACTCTGAAATACAAAAATACCAAAAAAAGATTAGTGGACCCATTCTTGATCGTATCGATATTAAAATTCATGTTCCATACTTAGGAAATCAAAATATTATCAATAACTTTAATAGCCACAACGATTCAAATCAGCCTAATCAAAATTTAACAAGCAAAAACCCTGCTATGAATTATTCTCAAATAATTGTCAAAGATAAAATCAAGCAAGCCTACGAAATTCAGAAAAATCGCTACAAAAATGATAGCTTACATAATGGTCGACTCAACTCAAATCAAATCACAAATTATATTCCACTTTCCTCAGCAGTTAAAAAACACCTTGGACTAGCGTCTGAAAAACTTTATCTATCCGCGCGCTCACTATTAAAAATCATTAGACTTGCACAAACCATTGCAGACCTTGATATGTCACCAGAAATCAAAGTTCAACATATCTCTGAAGCAATCGGTTTTAATCAACCATAAATACTTGATTATCCCCGTTATTTTTGTTATAATTCAAAACGTTAAGGTTAAGAGAAAGGACTATCATTAGTATCAAAAATTCACGTACAAAAATCAATGGTGAAATCCGTTATGAATCTGTACGAGTTATTGGGACTAATGGCGAGCAGCTCGGCATCATGTCAAGCCGAGAGGCTCAACTCCTTGCAAGAGAAAATGGCGTTGATCTAGTTGAAATAGCTGGAAACGCAAATCCTCCTGTTGTCCGCATCATTGACTGGGGTAAATTCCAATACCAGAAAATGAAAGAAGAAGCCAAAAATCGTAAAAAAGCTCGTGAAAAGCAATCCGAGCTCAAACAGATGAAAATTGGACTTAAAATCAGCGACAATGACCTCAATATTAAAATCCGTAAAATTAAGAGTTTCTTAGACGATGGTGATCATTGCAAAATCATAATCACTTTCCGTGGACGTGAACTTGCACACAAAGAGCTTGGGACTAGTCTGCTCGACCGAATCCTAAACGAACTTGCCGAAGTTGCCATTGTTGAAGGAAAACCTCAATTTGCAGGACGTAATTTATCAGTCGGAGTACGGAAGAAGTAATTTCCTACTTTTACGGTTCCCTGATCGCTCTTTCATCAAGCTCAATGCTTGAATCTATATCAACTATAACTAAAAAGGAAAACCTATGCCTAAATTAAAAACTCACAAAGGCACCGCCAAACGAATTAAAATTTCCGGTACTGGTAAATTAATCCGTGAACGTGCCTTTGGTAATCATATTCTTGCCAAAAAATCTAAAGCAAGAAAACGCAATATGAAGACTGCTGGATCAGTTGAAGGTAAAATTGCAAAAAACATTAAAAGTGCATTGGGAGTTTAATTATGAGAGTCAAAAGAGGAGTCGCTGCACGCGCAAAACACAAAAAAATTCTAGCTGCCGCTAAAGGTATGCAACATTATCGTACCAGAAGTTTTCGTCTTGCTAAGCAAGGTGTTATTAAAGCTCTCCGCTACGCTTATCGCGACCGTCGCAACCGTAAACGTGATCTTCGTGCATTATGGATTACACGTATTAATAATGCCTCAAGAGAGTTCGGATTAAATTATTCTCAATTAATCAATCTTATGAAAAAACAACATATCTCTCTCGATCGCAAAATTTTAGCCGATCTTGCTGTTAACCAACCAAATGCCTTTAAGGCAATTGTTGAACAAGTTAAACAGGAGAACAAATAATGGCAATTTGTGAAATTACTGGTAAAGGCAAGATGTATGGACATAATGTTTCCTTTTCTCAACATAAAACCAGAAAAATCTTTAAACCAAATATCCAGAAAAAGACTTTAACTATTGATGGTAAGAAAATCCGTCTTAATGTGAGTGCTGCTGCTATGCGCACTCTCAAGAAAAAAGGATTTCTCAAATAATTTTCTAAGTTTAACGAGAAAAATCCCTAGCTTAAAAAATAGACTATTTCAGTCTATTTTTTTGAGTCGTCAATAAGCCGGGTTCTGTAATTTATGTTCAACCACTCTCCTATCACAAGATAAACCATAATAGAAGTAGCCTTAGATAAATCGACAATCATCTATCTAGATGTCTTGTTACCAAGACACTCAAGCGGTGAGCGTGCATCCTCGAACAAAGGTTCTCTAGCACTCCTTGCAACCAGTAGGGTTTGCCATCGTCTATGTCACCATAGTCCGCCGTGAGCTCTTACCTCACACTTTTCACCCTTACCCGAAGGCGGTATTGTCTCTGTGGTACTTTCCCTATCCTTAGATTTTTTGATATATTTCTATATTTCTAAACGTTCGAACGGTCGCCGTTAACGACTACTGTGTTCTGTGTTGCCCGGACTTTCCTCTTGGTTATTCCAAGCGATTGTCTTTCTGACTCATCACTATCCTAGCACAATAACCTCTTAAAATCTAGTTTCAGCCAAAACCAAAATAAAGTGTACAGTTCAATGTAAACTCCCATTAGCGGCACATCTTGGTCTTTTAAAATGAGCGTCAATTGCCTTATTTACTTCACTATCTGCAATCGAATTTTGTTCGCGCTTCACATGAGTAAAAGCCACCACATCAAATTTCTGAATTAAATTATTTATATCATTATAGATTTGCAAAATATCACTATTTTTCACTTTATAAACCCCATTCATCTGATTAACCATCATTAGATTATCAGACACAAATCTTACAGTTTTAAAACCTAGTTCAATAGCCTGTTCACACCCTTCTTTTAGCCCAAAATATTCCGCCACTCTCGAAGTTGCAAACCCAATAAATTCACCGCCGCGCTTTATTTCTCGACCATTTTCATCATATATTACATATCCAATACCCGACGGTCCAGGATTACCTCTTGAACCACCATCCGTATAAATTGTCGGACCATTTATTGCGCCCCTTAACCCAATCGTTACCTCACCATGCTGTATATTGTTTGTCCTTCCTAGTTCAATCTCTAGCACAGAAGCTGAGGCTCCACCAAAATTCAAATTTGCAAATATATCCTCACTAAAACCCAAAAATTTATATGCTGAATATTTTTCTCCAAGTTGTAGTTTTTCTTCCTTATTCTCTTCAATTTCAATATCATATATGATATAAAGATTATAGATTTTTGTAGAATCAATATATTCTGTAAATGTGATCACATCTCTTAATCTCATCTTTTTTATAGATAAAGACAACTCCTCATCTACTAATCTAGCCATGGCTTCCTCTGGCTGTTCACCAAATTGTATTTTACTTGACGGTAATTCCCAAGTTGGAAGCTCGTCCACCCTTCCATGACTTCTTTTCAGCACCAAAAAATGATCCGCCTTTCGAATCATTCCTGTTACTCTAACCTTCTGCTTCATCTACGCTCACCCAAAAAACATAAACCCTAGTGACCCGTTTTTCCCTGTAATAAATACAGGTGGGTAGAATCTTATGCATATCTCCACGGAGATAACGCCACGAAACCCCTAAAACATGACTATTCAGGAAAATCATGCCGCCACTAGGGTAATTTGATTATATCATAACAAGAAGTAACACGTCCATTTACTTACCAACGATAAAATAAAAGAATTTCAAAATTGCAACCATTATATTTGACGTAAATATAGAAAGATAATTTCCAAATATATATATCAAAATTAGTATTAAAAACAATCCTAAGTTACTTTCAATCTTGGTTAAAAAATCCCTAATTACATCAGGCGCTATCGCATACAGTATTCTTGAGCCATCAAGTGGAGGAATTGGAATAAGATTAAAAATCATAAAGCCAAGGTTAGCAAGCACTAACTGTTTAAAAAACAATCCTATATATCCGCCACTATTAATTAATCCACTATAATAGCCAATTAAGAAGCCCAAAAAAGCAATCAAAAAATTCGTAAATGGACCAGCAAAGGCAACTAAAGCCATACCCCATTCACCGCCCTTTAATTTTTTTTGTGCAATTGGTACAGGTTTTGCACCTCCAAAAATTGGACCGCCAAATACAAATAATAATAAAGGAATAATAATAGATAAAAAAGGGTCAATATGTTTCAAAGGATTTACCGAAAGCCTACCTTCTTCTTTTGCGGTTGTATCACCAAGAAAAAAAGCAGTATAGGCATGTGCCATCTCGTGCAACACCATAGAAAAAAGGATAATCACAAAAACTATCAAAATTGCAATTAAGTCAAATTCCATACCAAAAATTATATCATATTTTACCTTCACAAAATCAGACTGACAACTTTAACTACTGAACAATTTTTTTATTCAATAAAAATTTAACAAAAAATAACTTCAAAACCTTGTATAACTTTCTTTTATATTTTGAACAATAAATATTATTATATGTATCTTTTATTTATAAAATAAAAAATAGGTCTCTCTTTTAGACCTATTATCAATCTGATATACTAAATTAGTTCAACACAACTACTTCTTGTACACTTGGTAAATCTTCTATTCTTTTTATTTTTATTTTCTTCTCTGTCCTTGCAGATAATTTCAACTCAGCCACCATTCCATCAACATTCCCTGTTGCAATCACCAATTTTGGACTAATCTCCTTCACTGCCTTAGTTGAACTTGTGCATAGTATATCCGGAATCCCTAGTTCATCAAGATTCTCATCAAAATCACCAATAATACCAATGTGTATACCAGAAACCTCAACGTCATAAATCGTTTTAGCATGGTTCGCCACACTAATCCCCCTTATAGTTGATTCTCCGATCTCAAACTCACCAGGACCCTCTATATCACCTACCGGTAAATCAGCCATTATCACTCCTGATATAAAATCAATTACAATTGTTTTAGTTGCAGTTTTAATTGAAATTTCGTTTGGGTTCTTACTCTCTATCTCGAACATAAAAAACTCTTCTTTCCTTTTATCTATAGATGAAAATTTATTTCTTTGCTAACATACCTTCCGGATCAATCTTCTCTAAAATCGACATTTCCAGTACTTCAGACACAAAACGATCCTTCACGTTCAAACGGTACAGAAAATCATCTCTTGACATAATCACATAATTTAATGGCTTACCCTCCTTTTTCTCCACTACTTCCGCCCAATGTGTTAATTTCTTTGTACGATCATCACCAACAATCAGTAAATCCACTCCTTCCTGTCCAGGTAATCGATTGGTTACAATTAAACAGTCTAAGTAATTCTTCACAGATCGTACATATTCTTCCCAAACATTTGGTTTTACTACTGCCTCAACTGTTACGTCAGTACGATTCGAAAACAACATCACAAGAGGTCTTGCATATGGATGTTTACTGTTTGCTGAATAGTAAATCTTATTATCATAAGTTTCATTCTTGATAATGCCCATACTCTCCAAATTCAATAACTCTCGTCTTACTGAATTAATCTGCTCATCAATCACTCTAGTCATCTCACGCACATAATACGAACGTTCAGGATTTCCGAAAAATAGACTTAATAATTTTGTTCTTGTTTTTGATCCAAATAATTTTTCTAATGGAGTATTTTTTTCTTTGCTCATCTTAACTCTATTCTATCACATCATAAACTTTTTATCAGAATCTATTTTTGAACAATTTTTTTTAAATCATTTAAGATTACCGATATAATCTCATCCATCTTACACCATTTAATTTCTGGATTTCGCTTAAACCAAGTCATCTGACGTTTTGCAAGATGAAGATCATCAAGCACCCCTAATCTTATCGCCTCTTCTTTTGATAGCTCGCCTTTCATCATCCTCCAAACGTACTGATAAATATTACTTCTCATTGATTGCAAATCCCAACTATATTTCTCTACCAATTTTTGTGTTTCATCTATTAGCTGATCAGAATTAAACATTTGTTGCTCACGTCTTTCAATTCTTTTTTTTAATTGTTCAGTATCCCATTTAATACCATACACTAAATAATCGTCTTTCATTTTTAGACGATCCACCTGACTTCTTTTGTTTTCACCAAACTGATAATTATATATCAACGCATCCACATATAGTCCGGTTCCCCCAACAACAATCGGATTTTTCCCATGAGCCATTATCTGGCTAATTGTTTTCTCCGCATAACATTTCCAATCATAAACCGTAAATCGTTCATCAGGTCCCACTAAATCAAGTCCGTAATGAACAACTTTATTACGATCCTCTATATTTGGTTTTGCAGTACCGACATCCATCCCTATAAATATGGTCCTAGAATCAGCCGCAATAATCTCTCCATTAATCTTCTCTGCTAATTTAATAGCCACCTCTGTTTTACCAGATGCCGTTGGTCCTACAATAACGACTACAGGATTTTTCATTAAACTATTTTAGATTTTCCAAGAACTTAGCAAGTTCAACTAATCCTATAGTTTTTTCAGTATCCTTTAATCGCAAGCTAACCGTCTGTGCCTCGACATCTTTCGGACCAACTACTATGATCACCGGAATTTTCATTGTCGTCGCTCGGCGAATTTTCTTACCAAGAGACTCATCTGATTGATCAACTGAAAACCTTAAATCATTATGCCTCAAAGGTTTTTCCAATGTAATTTCACTGAGTATATCTTTTATCTTCGAGACATATTCCATTACTGTATCATTTACAGTAACTATACGAACTTGTTCAGGTGCACACCAAAATGGGAACCATCCAGCAGTATGTTCTATAAATACTGACAAAAATCGCTCAATCGATCCTAACGTTGCATGATGGATCATAACCGGACGTTCTTTTTCGCCTTTTTCATTCACAAAATTTAAATCAAAACGCTCTGGTTGCACAAAATCAAGCTGAATAGTTGCAACTTGATGCTCTCGCCCAATTGCATCCTCAGCCATAAAATCAATTTTCGGACCATAAAATGCAGCCTCCCCTTCCGCTTCAAAAAAGTCTAGTCCGTTTTCAATCGCTGCACTCTTAATCTGAGACTGTGCCATCTCCCATAGTTCTAAATCACCAAGATATTTATCTTCATCAGAACGGTAAGACAGTCGAGCTCTCAGCTTGCTCATGCCCACGGTAGAATAAAGTTCACGTACAATTCCAACCAAATTTTTAATTTCATCTTCAATTTGAGTTTTACGACAAAACACATGTGTATCATCTTGCGTCAGAGATCTCACTCGTGAGAGACCCCCTAATTCACCAGATTTTTCATCACGATAATCAGTAGTTGCCTCCATATAACGCACTGGCATCTCTTTATAAGTTCGGGGTCTTGATGCAAAAATTTGTGCATGATGTGGGCAGTTCATAGGTTTTAAGGCAAAATCTTCGCCGTTAACTTGCGAATGCACCATAAACAGCTCTGCACCAAATTTTGCATAATGCCCTGAAGCCTTATATAGATCAAGTTTAGTAATATGTGGCGTCCAAACTCGTTCAAATCCTGATCGCCCACGAAGGGATAAAGAATAATTTGCCATCACATCTCTTAGAATAGTCCCACGCGGTGAAAACAATGGCAAACCCGCTCCCACTAGATCTGAAAAGCAAAACAAATCCAACTCTTTTCCAAGTTTTCGATGATCTCTTAATCGAGCTTCCTCTAAACGATCTAAATACTCTTTCAGTTCTGCTTCCGTCTTAAACGCTACACCATAAATTCGAGTTAGCATTGACTTCTTCTCATCTCCCCGCCAATAGGCACCTGCCACTCTCATTAATTTAAATGCACCAATCTCTTTTGAATCTTTTACATGTGGACCCTTACAAAGATCTACGAAATCATTTAATTGATAAAATGAAATCACTTCATCTTTCGGCAGCTCATTAATCAGTTCAACCTTATATCCTTGACCATTATCCCTTGCCCATGCAAGTGCTTCTTCTCGAGTTTTTTCAAAAGATCGCATCTTAAAACCACTTGCAATAATCTTTCGCATTCTTTTTTCTATCTTAGGTAAATCACTATCTGATATTTTTACTACTCCATCAGCGTTCTTAACTTTTGAAAGATCAACATCGTAATAAAATCCATCTCTAATTGCAGGACCAATCCCAAATTGAATACCAGGATACATTTCTGTCAGTGCAGCCGCCATCACATGGCTCAATGTATGTCGCATGCGATTTTCTTGCTCTGCCTCTAAATTCTCTGTACTACTCATGACATTCCCTTTCCTCTTAACTCTTTTATTCTACCATATTTTGTGTTAAAATCACTGAAACTAGGGTCGCTAACTCAGTTGGCTAGAGTGTCTCCTTTACACGGAGGAAGTCGGGGGTTCGAATCCCTCGCGACCCACCACAAAAAATCGCCCATTTGGCGCTTTTTTAATCTATATTTCTTTTTTATATATCCTCAAATATTTTTATTTTACTTTTCTAACTTTTTTCGTAACATCAAATTTTTCCATATATCTCCCTAACATCAACCTTGTTTGAGAATAAAATGCCGTAAAAGACTGGTAAATAATAGCGACCACCGGCATCAGAATCCATTGTAAAATCATTATAATTTTTGGCTTCTTAATATGTTTAGGTCGAGGTGGTAACATTTTTAATGAAAACAAAATTGTCGTCATTAAACCCGCTGAAGCAAAAATCTGAATCAAACTAATTGTATTAGGTAGATTAAAAGCCAACAGATCTTTTGATCTTGAATTTAATAATTTTGGTACCCAACCACCAAATGCTACCATAGGTGAAATTGCAGCCAGTGTTACATGTCCTTCTAATAGTCGCATGAACTTCGCAAACAAAGGCAAAAAAGACATTCTACCTTTTTCTTTTCGGTCTCTTGAGAACAATCTTACTCCAACGTAAGCAACGTCAGAAGCTCCATAATCCCACCGTCTCAATTGTATAAACTGCGCTTTCAAGGTTTTCAATAAAGTTTCTTCCATTACAGCATCCTGATAGATTGCAACATGAATTGGTAACACTTCGTAATCTCCGTGAAAGAAAAAGAGTGATCTCCAATACTGATGACCATCCTCAACAATTGTTTTTTTACTCCAAAACCCCATTTCAGAAAGTGCCAGTAAAGGCTGAGAGTGTGATGCAAAATTCTTTAAAGTATGCGAACGCATCGATGAAATAATATTAAAAAATGAATTAGAAATTGCGATTATTCTCATCGGCGCAGGTGCGTCCCAAATATTATTTGTAAATAGTGATACTGGTTGATAACTTAAATGTTGCCTATTTGGATGAACAATAAATTGATACGCAACATAATCTAAATACCACTTACTCATTCTATTATCAGAATCTAAAGACGTTACAACTACATTCTTAAATAAAATATGTTGCTTCTTCACAAATTTCACTAGTTCATCTGCTGCATAGTCAAGATTTGGTCCTTTTCCCTGAATCTCGTCTTTTAAATCCTTCGGGTGCATTACTGGAATAAATTTATAAAAGACATCTTTATACTTCTCAGCCAAAAACTTAGCATTTTTCGCCATCTCTTCTCCCCCACGTTCTTCATATCCGAATACAAAAATTATTCTTTTGTTCTCAAAACTACTTTTCTTTACTGCTTCAACCGTTGGAACTAAAATGTCCAAACCTTCATTATAAGCTACCATAATTACTGCATGAAAAATCTCGTCAGGTTCGGGAAAATCAACTTTAAAAGTCTTGCCATATTCATCCAAATCTTTCTCAGAAACTACAAGATCTTTACCGACAGACAACATCTTCAAATTTTCAACATGTTCATCGAACTCAAATTCATGACTTTTAGCCAACATTAATCTCTCATAATTTTTATGTGGATTTTTTAATTCCTGCAATCTCTTATGCCAATCGACTTTCTCAGCTCGTTTTGCCGCATTATATCCTTGTACTGTACGATATACGATACCCACAGCTTTAACTAAAGTTACTGCAATAATTAGCAATAAATAATACGAACCAATTGTTGGACTCAGTAAAGAAAGGACGAACAACAAAATAAACATTGTATAGGAAAGTGCACCAGGTAAAATCTCAAAAAATCTATATTTTCGAGTTCGTTTCCCAAGAGGAATCTCTAAACTATTCCAGTCTGAATGTTTATTATTTTTGTATTTCTTCTTTTTACTCAACATCTTTATTTAACCTTCACCCAATAAACGCCAAAGGATCAAAAGTGTAAATAAAATCAAAAACATCGTCACTACAACAAAAAGACTAGCTACCTCCTCACCTTTCTTTCGAAAAGTCCTCAGCGCTATCACACTATGTAAAAATCCAAAAATCACTGCAAATAATGGATACACAAGCATTGCTTGCCAAGACCCATCATGATAACCACCTGAATTAGACATTGACGACCATTCGCCACCCTGATAACGACCGATATCGCCATAGCTTACTTTTACGACTGAGGCATTCGGATGTAAATTTGCTAATGAGTAAATAAATAATAACATCGACAAAACAAACGACGCCACCATCAAAGTAAACAACGTTCGATGTTTATCGTAAACTTCCTTTAGATCTTTTATTAGACCTCTCATCCAAACCATTATATCATTCTTTTATTAGAAAAAATCTTGGCAAGATTAACATCCAAAAAGTTTCCCTATCAAACATCAATATAATCGCAAAATCCATCTAATTATCAAGTAATTTACAAATTAAATCAATCATCAAGCCTTTTTCACTATTTACACTTTCTGAAATCAATAATACTAATGCGGTTAACGCCCTATCTGATATCTTAGTTTCTCCTAAATTACTAAGTTGGATTTGATTAACAGTTAAATAAACTACGAATAAAAAACCACCAATTTGTTGATTACCACTTTTAAACGGTTCATTTTTAACAATAAAATAAAGTAATTTTGCAGCCTTTTTAGAAACTGAATCTGTAGCTAAATATTCTTCTTTTATCCTATTTATTACCTCTTCATAACTTGAGAAGCTATTGGCTAAGGCACCAAACCTTTCCTCCTCTCCCATTTTCTCTCTTAAATCAATGATTAAGTTTTCAATCTCTAAACCTGAAAATTCATGTCTTGATGCTTTTTTATTTGTTAATATAAATCGACCTTTTATATAATCACTGATCGCCTGAAAGCTTCTTGTGTATTTTGACATAATTTCAATTACACCATTCGCCTGCGCATCAGATAACTCGTTTTGATGAACCAATCTCTCAATAATCGCCATCGCCCCTTTTATTTCATCTAATTTTTTAATCGCTTCTTGTTCAGAAGTTCTTTCAAGCTGCGTCTTATTTATAACAAATCCGTTAGTAATGTATTCTTTCAAAATCTTATTCGACCAAACTCGAAATTTCGTAGCTTTCATCGAATTCACTCGGTATCCCACAGAAATAATTGCATCCAAGTTATATCTTTTAACCTCTCGTCGAACCTGTCTATTCCCCTCCTTACGAAATTCATTTCGTTTCTGGCAAGTCTTTGTTTCTTCCAATTCTTCTTCTTGATATATATTTCTCAAATGTCTCGAAATTACTGTTTTGTCTACCCCAAAAAGTTGCGCAATTTGAGTTTGTGTCGCCCAAATCGTTTCTGATTCCACATCAATATCAAAAACAATACCACCTTCTGGTGCTTGATAAATACCTAATTTATAATTCACCCCAGTTCTCTCCTATCGAAACATCAGCTTTTAATTTTACTGGCAATTCCGGAGCAACATCTTCCATAATTTTTACAAGTTCGGTCGCAACCGCTTCTTTTACTTGCCTATCGCATTCAATGATCAATGAATCATGAATTTGCAAAATCAGATCTGCCTGCCCCTTAAATTTATTATCCAACATTTCATCCACTTGAATCATTGCACGCTTCATTAAATCTGCCTCCGTACCTTGAATCGGCATATTCTGTGCGGCTCTTTCAGCTGCTGATCTTATAATGTAATTTGATGATTTTACATCTGGAGTTGGACGTCTTCTTCCAAAGAAAGTTTCAACATAACCTTCTTTTCTTGCTTGATCCAATGTTTTATCTAGATAGTTTTTTATTGGTCGTCTAATTTCAAAATAATCACTTATAAACTTCTTTGCTTCGCCAAAACTCATCCCTGTAGCATCAGACAATCCTTTTGGACTCATACCATACATCACTCCAAAATTAATTATCTTCGCTGCTCTCCTCTGTAGTTTAGACACTTGTCCCATTGGAATCCCAAAAACCTCAGCAGCAGTCTTTGTATGAATATCAACATCATTAAAAAATGCATCTACTAATTTCATGTCACCAGCCAGTACAGCTGCTAATCGAAGTTCAAACTGTGCATAGTCAGCCGATACTAATACTTTATTCTCACTTGCAATAAAACCTGTACGGATCCTTCTGCCGTCATCTGATCTTACTGGGATATTCTGAAGATTTGGATTTACACTTGAAAGTCTTCCAGTTGCAGTAACGTCCTGTGTAAACGTAGTGTGGATCCTTTCTTTCTCATCCGCCAGCTCAGGCAATGGTAGTATATAAGTAGATAATAATTTTGTATTTTCTCGATAAGTCTTGATTAATTCAATAATTGGATGCACTCCATCAAGTTTTTCTAGTTCACTAGCTCCAGTAGAATAACCTCTTGTCGTCTTTTTTATCCCTTTATTTGGTAAATTTAAATCTTCAAACAACACTTTTGACAACTGAATCGGAGAATTAATATTAAACACAACTCCAGCAACTGAATAAATTTTTTGTTCAAGATCTTCTACTCTCTCAGTGAACTCTTTTTCCAGTTGTTTAAAATAATGTTTATCAATTGCCACACCCTTCTTTTCCATCTTAAATAATACTGGAATTAATGGTAAATCAAAATCAGTCAATATCTTCAAAAGCTTTGGTTGTAAGGCAAATTGGTCTCTCTGTTCTGCATATTCAATCTTCTCTTTATCATTATAATTATGATCAAGTATTCGCTTACAGTCTTCATCAACCAAAAGATTAATCTGTTTATCTTCATCTATTCTTCTTAGCGGATTAAGCAAAAAACTCGCCTGATTAAAATCCCAAATCTTCATCTGTTTATTTAAAATCACATTAGCTAAAGCATCAGAAAAATGCATTCTCTCCTTAATATCTTTTGCTACAATTAATTCTTTAGGGATTGGATATCTCAAAACCAATTCTTTCTCGTTAGATTCGCCCTCCTTTTTATCTTTCCCGTCTCCCGACCTAATCCCAGTCAATTCTTTACTAAATTTTCTTATCAATGAATAAAACTCTAATTCTTTTAATACTGCAATTATTCTTTCAGGATTTATCACCAGATCTGGTACTTTTCCTAAATCAACTGGGGCATCAGTCATAATTTTTGCTAATTTATATGACATCTTTGCAGATTGTTCACCATTAACCAATTTCTCTTTTACAGCACCTGAAATCGTATCAAGATGACAATATATTTTGTCAAGACTACCATATTGGTTAAGTAATTTTACAGCTGTTTTTTCACCTATCCCAGGTACTCCAGGAATATTATCAGAATTGTCTCCCTTCAAAGCTTTTAAATCTAAAAATTGGCATTTCAAAATCCCATATTTTTCCTCTATTGCATGAATGTCCATTTCTTCAATATCAGAAAAACCCTTTAATAGTCTATACATCTTAGTATTTTCATCAACAATTTGCAGCATATCAAGATCAGAAGACACAATATATGTCATATAATCCTGCTCTTCATCCGCCTGTCTTGCCAATGTACCAATAATATCATCTGCTTCATATTCGTCCGCCTCAATAAAATCCCATCCAAGTGCTAATATTAGCTTTTTTAGATATGGAATCTGTGCATAAAAATCTTCTGGCGGTTTTACTCTACCTGCCTTATATTCAGGATAGATCTCTAATCTCTTTGCTGTAGATGTATGAGCTTTATCCCAAGCAACTACTACTTTGTTTGGATTTAGTTTTTTTACAATCTCCATTGCAATAGTTGCAAAGCCATAGACACCAGATGTTGGTACACCGTCGTCAGTTGACAGATTGCCCATCGCATAATACCCCCTATAAAATACGCTCTTCCCGTCAATAATCACCAATGTCTTCATATTTTATCTTTATAATTAGAACTCAATTCGTCTCAAAATCTTATCCACATCATCATGCAATTTTGCAACAGTATCATCATTCAATACATAAAAATCAGCCATTGCAATTGGTCCACCTTTTTCCAAATTCTCAATCTCTGAACGATCACGCTCTTGAATCTCCTTTGTATTAAAGGGTCTTTCTGGACGTTTCCCAACTCGAAAATGTCTCAATGCCTTTGGAACCACTACTGCAAGTACTGTCAATTGACCAGGAAATTCACGTTTAAGCGCCTTATATTCAGTCCAAGAATATAATCCATCTAACACAATTCTTTTTTGTCCAGCTTTTATCAAGTTTTTTGTTTCATCAATTACTTGTTTGACAACCCAATCTTTCCCCTCCGTCTCACGTATCATCTCTCGAAAACGCTTCTCACTTTCTCCATCCGCCGTTCTCGTAATTCCACGACGATTCATTTCTTTATAGATCATCCCCCCGAAATAAACCTTTGGATATCCTTTTTCAGTTAAATAATCGACTACCACAGACTTGCCTGACCCACTCATCCCCACAATTGCTAAAATCTTGATATCACTTTCATTCATCTCTATAGCTCCCTTCATCTCTACTCTTCTTATAGTATAACATCCTGTCTTATATCTTTCTATTTTGCAAATTCCTTAAAAAATTTCACAAAATCCTCTTTTTCCTCAGTCTGCTTCATATACACTAAAATTAACTTTCCCTCGTTATCTGTTAAAGTTGTATCCGACTCTGCATTGATCACAAAAATTGTTCGATTCTTAGAACTTAAAAATGTCAATATATTTTTTATCAAACTATCGCTCTTATCATAAATTTGAAACGTATCAGAAAACCAACTATATTTTGCTTTTAAAATATCTTGTTTTGTAAATACAAAAATTTTAGAATAACCAGATAGCTCGGCATCAACTTGGATAATTATTATTGTCATTGTCTGCCAATCATAACCAATCAACAGATTAACATATATAGTTGTATTTATGTTCTCTTCAAATACTCCCCCATCCTCATTAATAGTTTGTATCTTATCGTTAATATTCGTACTATGATAGCCAGTTATTAATCGATATTCATTTGGCACAATCAATCGTTCCGCAATATGAACACCATTTTTATCAACAGTTTCACGTTCAGAGACCATCAAATTATATTGATATATTGCCTCAAAGAAAATTTGCTTCATTCGCTCTTTATTATAGCGAATCCTCGCTGTATCCCATTCTTTTTCCTTAACTTGAAAAAAACTTTTAATAGAATTTATCAAACCTTTTTGCTCTAAATCCACGCCAAGCTGTACCATTATCTATAATCATATCACGCCTTAAAACAGAACTTGCTATAATTAAATCATGACCTACGACATTACAATTATTGGTGCTGGTTCTGCTGGCATGACAGCAACTTTATACGCACTCCGTGCTAATAAAAAAATTTTACTCTTAGAATCAACTACTTTTGGTGGACAAATTTTGCAAACCCCATTAGTTGAAAATTATCCAGCCCTCCCTAATATTTCTGGTGAAAAATTCTCATCCAATTTACATAGCCAAATTCAATCTCTCGGACAAAAAATCACTTATCAAACAGTTCTTAATATTCTATATCAAAATTCACTATATCAGATACAAACCAAAAATCAGATCTATCAATCCAAAACCATTATTCTTGCTACCGGAACAGTTAGCCGCAAGCTAAACTTACCAAATGAAGATCAGCTAATTGGTAAAGGTGTTGCATATTGTGCCACTTGTGATGGTCCACTCTATAAGGATCAAAATGTTGCCGTCGTCGGTGGTGGCAACTCAGCCATCCTATCAACCCTCTATTTGTCCGAACTTTGTCAAAACGTTTTTTTAATTCACCATTCATCCCATTTTCGCGCGGAAAATCTTTTATTACAAAAAATATCATTACGTCCCAACATATACATTATTCCTGATAACGAAATCACTTCACTTAATTCCACTAATGAAGTATTGTCCAGTATCACTCTTAAAAATAAGTTGGATTACTTATACCACTCAGATTTGAGTAAACAGGACCGCACAGACACACTTCAAAATATCTATCACGCAGCAAATCAAACTCTCAACGTTAATGCCCTCTTTATTGAAATCGGTCGTATTTTCCCAAGTACTGCTATTCTAAAAAACCTTATCCTAAATCATCAAATCGACATTGATTCTTCAAACTTTATAATCACAGATTCAGATTGCAAAACCAAATTACCTGGTTTTTTTGCTGCTGGTGATTGTCGTTCTAAATCAGTTAGACAACTAGTAACAGCAACCAGTGATGGTGCCATTGCCGCCACTTCCGCAATCAAATTTTTATCTTAAAAACAGAACTACTGACAGTTTAAATGAAAAAAGTAATACCTAATAACACAATTACAAATTTCATCTAAAAAATGGAGCCATTGACAGGGATCGAACCTGCGACCTGCTCGTTACGAATGAGCTGCTCTACCAACTGAGCTACAATGGCAACAATCAGATTATACCATAATTTTTATTCTTCTCTAAGATATGCGAAACATAGCAACTCATAAGTTTCACCCACCTCTCTGTTTTTTTGCTATAATATATTTATTCAGTCAGTTATTATATCTATTTTATGCCCCATAATTCTGTTAATCATAAACATAATCAAACTAAATCAAACCCGAGCCTCTCCTTTTTGTGTGATAAAAATTTTGCTCACCGTGGACTACATGGTACCTTTTTCCAAAATAACACAGAAACCTTTATCCCGGAAAACTCACTTGCTGCCTTTAAGAATGCCATTGACCATCATTTTGCCATCGAGCTCGATATTCACATTCTTTCTGATAAAAAAATTATTGTCTTCCATGACAGCAATACAAAGCGCCTCACTAAAAGCTCAATCAAGCTAAAGAAAAGTACTCTCGAAGATATTCAAAACCTTTCCCTGCAATCTGAGCAAACCACGGACGAGCACTGCATTCCAACCTTCAAAAAAGTTCTAGACCTCATTGCGGGAAAAACTCCTCTGATTGTCGAATTAAAATCTGAACCTTTCGTCAACTATAAAAATTTTTGCAAAAAGACCACTAGTCTTCTTCTTGAATATCAAAAAACTTACTCAGCTACAAACTTCGCTATTAAAAGTTTTGACCCCCGCATTGTACACTGGTTCAAAAAATACACCACCTTCCCAACCGGACTACTCATTGCCAGTCGACCACGAATTTTAATCTATTTTGGATCCATTTTTCTCCGCTTCCCCCTCATACATTGGCTCAAGCCAGATTTTCTCTCCGTTGATAAAAGAATTATTCAAAGAACCACCATCCAAAGAATTCGCAAATCTCATCCAGTCCTCTGCTGGACTATTCAAAGTGACTCTGAACACAAATATTACCGAGATAAAGCCGATAATCTAATTTTTGAAAATATTCATAAAAAGCAAAATTAATACAGTAATCTGAACTCCAATCCTTAATATAAAATCCATTTTTCTCTGCATACAACAAAAAACAGCCCTAAAGCTGTATATGTGGCGGATCCGACGAGACTCGAACTCGCGACCTCTGCCGTGACAGGGCAGCGCTCTAACCAACTGAGCTACGAATCCAATACCAGTAGTATACTTTATTGCCTCTATTTGTGCAATACTTTTTCTCTATCTTCTTCTAATTATGCTAAAATATTCATATACGCGAGTATCGTATAACGGCTATTATGTTTCCTTCCCAAGGAAGAGACGAGGGTCCGACTCCCTCTACTCGCACCAAGAAGATCCTAAAAAAGAGAACTCCTACAGTTCTCTTTTCTTATTCTAGTTTTATCCCAAAAATTTATTTTCTATTCTTCACTTAATTTAATAAATTCTTTCACGCCGCTCGACTCGCGTACTTGCTTCACTCGCTTATTGAATTCTGAAAACGGAACCTTAATTGAAGTATAATTCACCGATGACTCTGTTTTATTCACCAAAGTCACGAAATAATATCCATCCCCAGACGAAGACATTACGCGATCAGAAGTTTGGCCAGCAGCTAGCTCCATCGCAACTCCAGCCCGACCACCATCTACGTTCATTTTATCCACTAATCCACCGGTCTCTTCATAAAGCACTTTATCACCAAGCTCATCCGCAATAGCCTTCAAAGTCTTCCCCGCCTTCACCCCAGCTTGTACGGTCTCGGATATCCTTATTGCCTCATTATCAATCTGCTGTGAAACCTTCTCCTTCATCAAAGAAAGATATAGCATTCGACGATACTCTTTCATCGAAAGACCAAAATTATCTTCCAGGATTTTCTTAAAACTTTCCTCACTACGCTCCACTCCACCGATCCTACGGTGATTATCAAGCGCCTTATCAATCTCTTCTTTATTTACTGTTAAATGATATTCATTCGCAAGCTTCAAGGCATAAGCATAATTCTCTGCTTCTGTTAAGGCCATTCGCTTATAATGCGACTCCATCGATGAAGTATCTTTCTCATTCCCCAACTTTCCCTGCTGTTGCTCAATCGGCGTAATTGTACTCTTATAGATCATTAGATAATCTGAGTACCTAACTTGTTCATTCTCAATCGAAGCTACCGGTAGTGGCACTAGCTGCGTTAAACGATATAGTACGGCATCCGTGCTCTGCCACTTATATAAGGCCACGTACAAGAAACCACTGATTAGCATCACTGCAACCAGTGAAATCACGATCGTTAATGTCACGATACGATACTTTGCATACTGCAATGGGTATTTAAACTTGCGCCCCTTAGAGAGCACCTCTTCACGTCTCTCCTCGATCTTTTCAAGTTCAGTTTTATTCCTAAATTCTTCAATCTCTTTTTGCTCTTTACGCTCTCTCAAGCGTTTTAAGATTGAATCTTTCTTTGCCTCCCCACCCTCTTTATTTTCATGTTTCTTCATTTTTCTCTCCACTTACTTTGTATTATCCGAGACGATATTTTGTAGTTTTTCATAGATTTCTGCCGGCTTCCCCACTGCCGAAATCACCAAATCGCCCACTCCCGTTTGAATCAAAATTGTTCCATACCCCATCACCCCACCAATCACCGAAGTAATCCCATATGAAATACTCTGAATCTTGTCTAGTCCCAAATCCACCACAGTTTTCTTAAATAAACCTTTTTGTGAAATCTGTCTAATTCGCTGATTCGTCACGATATAAACCGAGAAATACCACATCATATAGGAATAAAAGAAGCCAATCAGCCCCACAAAGACAAAACCCAAAAAAGTCCAAAACATCCTCACGTCACCTTTCCACAAAAAAAGCGGAATTAATCCCAAAAATGTCATTACGACTAGGAAAATAACTCCGGCTTTTGCAGTAGTAAAATGTCGACGAAAAATAAACTTTACGTCTTCCCCCTCACGCTGCCCATCAAATATTAGTTTTGTCATATAATTTCAATTTATGGTGACCCGGGCGGGGGTCGAACTCGCAACCTTCTCCTTAGGACGGAG
>ERZ773083.649-NODE-649-length-26916-cov-3.909013_pt1 | contig 26916 bp, 25 predicted proteins | sample MGYA00511465_ERZ773083 | MGnify/ENA primary metagenome ERZ773083 (study PRJEB29015, sample SAMEA2738001) | human oral metagenome | biome: human oral; feature: human-associated habitat; material: dental | place: China | collected 2060 ... | reverse complement strand
CATCAGCCCGCAGTGCGAGTAACGTTTCCAGTTTGTTCTCGTTGATCTCGCGGAGGTGTACACTAAGTCTCTGGAGGGCATCTCCGGAGATTTTTGCTTGAGAGGCTTTTGACTGCTAAATATAAAGTAAAGCAAGCCAAAAATGGGAGGTAATCATGACAAAAACTACTGCATCCAAAAATCAGTACGCCGATTCGCGTGATTTCATGACAAGCCTGCTGTTTCGTAAATGGACTATCGCAACAAAAAGTGCTCACCGAGCACCTCAAGCAGCTAGAACGCGCCGGCATCGTCCGGCGCTTTTTCTATCCGACGATTCCGCCGCGAGTTGAACATAAATTAACGAAAACCGGTCTCGAGTTGTCAAAGCTAACGGATGATATAACTATTTGGTTTGATTCTCATTCTGAAACTCTGCACAAATCCCAGAAGGCCTACGACAAGAAATACACAGCTACTATGCTGCAATGATTATAATTTACGGTTTTTCTCTATCGCTTCCAATACTTCGCGGTGTCGCAATTTTGCCTGCTTTTGCTTACGACTACTTCGCCGTAGCATCCGATACGGAATGAATAAAATTCCAAAAACAACGTAAATCAGCACGTACCAAAACGCCACGAAAATCCAAGCAAACAAAATGAACGCGGTAGCAACCAAACTAAGCAGCACCTTCATCGCTGGATTATCCACGTCCGTGATTTTCCAAATACGTTTTGCCGAACCGCTAAACGATAACGGCGAAGATATAACAGTCTTTTCAGATTTTAGTTTACTCATGTTTTTAGTTTACTTGTAATTTTTATTAGTGTAAAGTTGGCGACAAAATATATTTTTAGTGAGTTTATAAACTAAATTTTTGACTCAAAATAAAACATAACCCCACCTCTATAAATTTAACAAACCTCCCGGAAACTAACACACTAACATGACCGCAACAGACTTTTAAGTGCCGTCTTGCCAAGTAAATTAATGCCTGCTAACGTAAAAATAACAGAGGTAAACACAAAGTTCACACTCTGGCGAAAGGGAGTTTATGGTGTCAAGAAAAACATATTGTTTGGCGGCAATATTTATCGTGGTTGGAGCGCCACTTGTATTGGCGAATGTAGCCCTAGCTGTGCCAGCGGGCGTCAGTAATGTCGAGAATTTTATACGAAGCGTCATCCAGGTGGTGACGGGACTAGCTGGTCTGGTAGCGACCGGCTTTTTTGTTGCTGGCGGTTTTACCTATATCACTAGCTCGGGAAATCCTGAGCAGCTCGACAAGGCAAAGCGCACTATCACATGGTCAGCAATTGGTCTGGCAATTGTCATTGCGGCATTTGTTTTGGCGAATATCGTGACGACCTTAGCGCGACAAGCTTTTGGAGGATAGCCGGCTCATGTTCGACTTTGTCGATATTTTCACTAGTAACTTAGTATTCTTTGCCGATACGGCAGGCGCCATAAAAACTGTGCGTGATTATGTTTTGCCGACAGCCAAAATTTTATCAGGCATCACATCGCTGGCCTGTGCTTTCTTTTTGGCTCACGCTGGCTATGTTTACATGACCAGCAGCGGCAAGCCAGACCGCATGGAGTACGCTAAAAATATTGCCAAGAAAGCGATGATTGGGCTAGTCATCGTGCTAGCTGCCGTGACGATAGTTTCTATCCTTAATGGTTCGTATCAAGCGGTGCAGAATCCAAACGACGCAAGTCTACCGAACTTACAAGCCGTTACACCCAAATCAGAAACAATGGTTTGATCGAAATGATTATCAAAACCGTGACGGGGCTATTGTCGTCGATCATTAACGCCATAGCCTCACCATTTTTGAATGCACTAGAATTTTTCACCAAATCGACACCGCTAATGGTGAGTAACAAAGCCGTGTTTAACTTATGACTGGCGACTGTTGGCATCGCTGATGTGCTGCTGATTTTAATCGTGGCGTTAGTTGGATTTCAAGTCATGAGCGCGTCAAGTTTTGGCTTTGATGAAGTTGAAGTTAAGCACTTGCTGCCACGCATAGCACTGATATTTTTACTAATGAACACTTCAATATTTTTGATTGACGGCATCATTAGTTTGTCTAATGTCCTCATCTCAGCCGTCAATCAAGTTTCGGGTGCATCGACCGTTTGGAGTACGCTCATCAAAGTTGTCGAAAAAACGTCTGGTCAGGGTGTGGCGGCACTGCTGATCATGGTGGCGTTTTTGATTTGCTCGGTCATATTATTGGTGTATTATGTTATGCGCTTAATCACTTTATTCATCGGCACTGTCTTATCGCCGCTGGTGAGTATGCTGTGGCTAGTGCCGGGGTTTCGTGATTTTGCCGAAACTTCGATGAAGACATTCTTATCAACAATTTTCGTTTTGTTTGTTCATGTGGTTATTTTGCAACTAGCATCTTCACTATTTTCTGGCATGGCGACCACTGGCGGCAACAATGCTCTGCCCAATACCTTGATAGCGATGGTAGCAGGCATAGCAACTATTCTGACTTTATTAAAAGTTCAAGGCGTGATGATGCAATTTAGTTTCGTTAGCATGGGCGCGCGTAATCTAAAGAAATTGGGTGGTCAGTTTATGAACGGCGTCAGCTACATGACGGGCACTGGCTCGAAAGTGGTACACAAAACTACCCAGCGCGTTAGGAATACTACTCACGCCGCCAAAAAAGCCCGGGTTCACTCGACTCTCGAAACGGTGGCACGTCAAACAAAGTCGCCGATGAAAGTGAGTTATCTAAACAAAAAAGGCGACGCGGAAATCACCTACGCCGTAAATCCGCGCAGCAAAAATAATCCAACCGTTGTTAATATCCCCGAGTCAAAGCCACTCAAAACCGGCACAACTTACCGTGCCGGATCGAAAATAAAATCGACTAAACAGCGAGGTAAAAAATCATGAAAACGACAGTCGTTCCCGCGCAGGTTACCACCGTAGAAGATCGGATTATCGGCAAGCTCGGTTTTTCACAAATCGTGCTCTTGATGATTCCTGTTTTCTTTAGCGCAGGAGTTTTCGCGCTGCTGCCGCCGGTTATGAACGGCGCGCTTTATAAATACGTTTTGATGGCGTTAAGTTTGATGATTTGTGGAGTTTTGTCGGTTCGTGTTAGGGGTAAAATCATTGCGCTTTGGCTGGTGACGGTACTGCGCTACAATTTGCGACCAAAATATTATTTGTTTGATAAAAACACTACTGCGTTTCGTGATGAATGTAAAAATGCTCCACCTGAAGATGAAGAAGCTATAAATCAACCAGCCGAAAAGCCGCAAAAACTAGAAAGATTAGACGATATATCAACCATCAAAACCCGCCAAATTATAGATGACCCAACCACTGATGTTCGTTTTGAAACTGACAAGAAAGGAGGTTTGCATGTTCGGTTTACGAAAGTCAAACGCTAAATCTAGCGCCAGGCGGCAGATTGCACTAAAGGGTGTACGCGACGGAATTTTGTTATTGCCACAGAATAATTATCGGGCAATTTTGTCTGTTTCGGCGCTGAATTTTGAACTGCGTAGCGAGGATGAACAAGACGCAATTATTGATACCTACGAAAGTTTTCTCAATTCGATTGGTTGGCCGATTCAGATTTATGGTGAGGTCTGCGCTAAATTATCATATTAAAATTACGTCACGATGAGACCCTGCCGGATGAACTTCTTGTGGGTAGAGATCTTTGCAGGAAGGCTCCGCTCAGTCGGGCTGCCACAATCGATAGATTAATGTAGTATAGTTCACAACACTCTCTGGTAGAATGGTGCTGAATAGTGCTATAATACCAAGAATGAATAACACAATTTTTAAACGTACCAAGATATTGGCGACGATTGGTCCTGCGACTATGAGTCAAGAAAAAATTTCGCAACTCATGGAGTCAGGTGTCAATGGGTTTCGTCTTAACTTTAGCCATGGTGGCTATGATGAACGCCTCGAGCAAATTAACTGGATCCGGACTGCGAGCCGCCAGCAGGGTAAGCCGGTGGCGATTTTGCAAGATCTACAAGGGCCAAAGATTCGCCTTGGCATTCTCAAAGATAATATGCTGGCAGTTAAAACCGGTGATATGCTAGTGCTTGATTCGGCGATTCAGGAGCACGATGGTAGCTTCAACCTACCGGTCCAGTACAACTTGGCAGAAAAAATGAAGGTCGGTGAGCCACTGTTTATGTTTGATGGGAAAATCCGATCGATTGTTCGCGAGATTACTGGCCCGACTGCTATCAAAGTGGAGATTCAGAATGACGGTTTCTTGATGAGCCGTAAAGGATTGAACCTGCCAGATACTGATTTTGGCGGTGATATTTTGACTCCAAAGGACCTCGCTGATATTGAGTGGGCGTCGAGCCAGGACTTTGACTATGTAGCGCTGAGTTTTGTGCAGTCGGCTTCTGATATTGTTGATCTGCGGCAGCGGTTGTTGAGCTTTGGCTCAGATGCCCAGATTATTGCCAAGATTGAGACAAAGTCGGCTATCTCAGAGGAAAATCTGGAAAAGATTGTTAAGTTGAGTGATGGTGTGATGGTCGCCCGTGGAGATTTGGCGGTCGAGGCAGGAGCAGAGATTGTGCCAGTGGTACAGCGGCGGATCATTGCCCTGTGTCGCAAGCACGGTAAGCTGGTCATCGTGGCGACCCAGATGATGGGTAGTATGGTTGATAATCCTGAGCCATCGCGGGCTGAGGTGAGTGATGTCGCCAACGCTGTGATTCAGGGGGCTGATGTGGTGATGCTTTCGGATGAAACTGCCAACGGTAAATATCCAATCGAAACAGTCAAGGCAATGCGTAATACCATTCTGTACACTCAGGAGCATAGCAATGTGATGGCGGTCGAAAAGGATGAGGCTCGCCGGAAGACTGACGCTATTTTGAGCTATACTGCCGCCCAGCTGGCCAAAGAAATTAATGCACGAGCTATCATCGCTGCGACGAGCACCGGAGCAACCGCTGTGCATATTGGTGCCTTTCGGCCAAACATGCCGATCATCTGCGTGACTGATAACCCAAAGACTGCTCAGAAACTGGCACTTAATTATGCATCGCGACCATACGTGCGGCCAAATAGTGTCAATGCTGCAAATCAGCTAGCAGATGAACTAAAAGCGAATGGCTACTTCGGCGATGACCCAGCAACAGTGGTGCTTGTCAGTGGTCATGGGCTTGAGCCGGGTCAGACTGACAACATTCAGGTGAGGACACTGTAGCGAGAGAAGGAAAAGTGGGTGGGCAGATTTTTTAAGCAGACAATTCATGATGTTGATATACGTCACCGGACAGTCTTGGTGCGAGTTGATTATAACGTACCTCTGACACACGATGGCCAGGTGGCGGATGATCTGCGAATTCGCGCAAGCTGGCCGACAGTTCAGTATTTATTACAACAGGGTTGTAAAGTCGTCTTGATCAGTCATCTCGGTCGACCACATGGCCGCGATGCCAGGTTGAGCCTGTCAGTAGTCGCTGAATATATTAGCCGTGTATTACACCAGCCAATTCAGTTTATCCGTGATTGTGTCGGCGATGAGGTGAGGCAGGCGGTCCGGCGGGCGCCACGAGGTAGTTTGCTTTTGCTGGAGAACCTCCGATTTTATGCGGAAGAGGAGGCGGATGACACAGTGTTTGCCCGAGCGATTGCCAAAGCGACCGAAGCAGACTACTTTGTCCAAGATGGCTTTGCGGTGGTGCACCGATCTCATGCCAGTACACATGCGATCACCTTATATATCCCGAGTCTCGCTGGCGATTTATTGCAGCGCGAATACACGATGCTTTGGCAAGTGATGGCACGGCCGAGCCGACCATGTGTGGCGGTGATCGGTGGGGCCAAGGTAAGTGATAAAATGGCCCTCATTCGCCGGCTGATTGATCGAGCTGACACTATTTTGCTTGGCGGCGCAATGGCGACGACGTTTTTGCGTCAGGATGGGCTGCCGATTGGCCGTAGTCTGGCCGAAGATGAGCCAGATAGAGTTGCCAGCATTTACGCGGCAGCCAAGCAAAAAGTTGGCCAGGCACAGTGCCGCCAGTTGCTGCGCCTGCCTCGTGATGTGGCGGTCGGTGCAAATCCCCAGTCTGATGAGCCGCGGCGAGAGGTGCCGGTCGATGCGGTGGGTACTGATGAGATGATTCTTGATATCGGCGCTCAGACAATTAAGCAGTTTTCAGATATTCTGTCTCGGGCGCGCACAATTATATGGAACGGTCCATTAGGGGTAGCGACGAATCCGCAATACGCGGTCGGTTCGGCAGCGATTGCGCAGGCAATTGATGCGAATCACCAGGCCGTATCGGTGATCGGTGGTGGTGATACCGCTGAATTTATCGCCCAGTGGGCCAAGGATCAGCAGCGGCCAGCCCGGGTGACGCATATATCAACCGGTGGTGGCGCGAGTTTGGCACTGCTGTCTGGGCAGCGCCTGCCAGGTGTTGATAGCTTACTAGACGCACACGGACTGAGGTGTTACACTAAAGCATAAGGACTGTCATGAGGAAGAGAATAATCATCGGCAATTGGAAGATGAACCTGGCAATGCAGGAGGCCAGTGTGTACTTGCAGACTTTGATGAGCAACCTACCATCGCATCGTGATGTTGAGGTGGTGGTCGCACCAATGCTGCTGACGCTACAGAGCCTGAGTTTACAGGTCGATCGGCGCCGGATAAAGCTCGCTGCCCAAAATTGCTACTGGCGTGACCATGGTCCGTACACCGGCGAGGTACCGGCGGCAGCGCTGCGTGGTATTGTCGATTTTGTATTGATTGGCCACTCGGAGCGCCGCTACCTCTTCCATGAGAGTGAGCGTGATATTCGATTTAAAGTGCAGGCTGCCCTGCGCAATCACCTGCAGCCGATACTCTGTATCGGTGAGACAGCCGATGAGCGAGCACGGGGCGAGGTGAATGATGCGATATACGACCAACTTACCAGCGGGCTAGCCAATGTGACAGCTGATGAGCTGAACCATGTGATTATTGCGTATGAGCCGGTCTGGGCTATCGGCAGTGGCCAGCCAGCGCGGCCGCACGATGTTGAGCGGGCGGTGAAGGCAATTCGACGACATCTTGCTCAGCTATTTGGTGCCCAGGCCAGTGACCACGTTCGCGTGCTGTATGGCGGCAGTGTGACAACGGATAGCGCAGCTGATTATCTTATGATAGCAGGGGTTGATGGCTTGTTGGTCGGCGGAGCGAGCCTCGACGCGTATCAGTTTCAGGCGATTGTAAAAAAGGCACATAAGGGGTAAACGGGAGGGCATACGATGGATATTGACTTTGACGAACTAGACCGAGCTGTCAATTCGCTGATGGAAAAGCGTAAACAGGAAGAGCAGAAAAAGCAAAAAGCAACCCAGTCGACATCTCAGGTAGCCGCCGCACCAAAAAGTGATGTAGACAATACAACGAACTCATCACCTGTGGCACCAGCAACTACTCCGCACGAGCCAGCGGCTGCTCCTTTGGTGAATGACGATGACAGTAGTAGTGACGACCAGTCTTATAGTACTGACACTGCAGCAGCGGTCGATCAGCCAGCGGTGGCGCCCGCTGATGACTATACGCCGCACGCTCAGTCGCCTACATCGCAGACGTTACCACCTCACCAGCCAGCCGATGTGCACGAGCCGTACGCGCAACCAGCTGATCAGTTGGTATCGCCGAGCGATCAGCCAGCTGATACACAGACAGCGGGCGACTTGGTTGGCAATCAGTCGGCCGCTGACCAGCCACTGACCCCGCCACCAAGCACTGAGGTCTCGCCGATTCATATTCCAGTCGCTCCCACACCATCAGTTGATTCGTCATCGCTGACACCCACTTTTGATGATCACGATGATACTACCTCAGCAGCGACCACTCCTGTTAGCCTAGCTGATAACCAGCCGGCTCATGCTGATGATGGGTTGACTGCCACTGCGCCAGTCCAAGAAGAGGGTAATTACCACAGAAGCAACTACGATGATCCGGCTGCTGAATATCCACAAAAGGTCGACGCATCAGGGGTGCAGGGCCAGCCGAATCAGCACGATGCCCCATCGACCTCACCTGACACTGAGTCAATTGCTGACCTTGCGACGATCCTCGCAGCGCATCACCCGCAGACGCCACTATCGGCAGACACCACTGCGCCATCAGCTCAGTCAGCGACAGGTTTGCCAGCGAATGATGCCGACGACTCTCTCTCGTACATGCAACCAGCTGACCAGTCGGTATCGCCGAGCGATCAGCCAGCTGACGCACAGGTGTTAGCAGGCGATGAGCGAACAACCGATCAGCCGTTCGCGCCACCTCACCCATTTGCTGCCGATACACCAGAGCCAGCTGAACCAGCGTCATATCAGAATGTGTCGACTGTCGATGAGGGCGCTGCGCCAGATTTCTTATCAGATACCGATGCTGCTGCGGATTATCTGGCGGCGGCTCAGGGTCAAGCTGATCACTCTCTTGCAGATCACCCAGCCGATGAGCAGGCCTCAATATCTGAGTTGACGGCTGATCACCCTCTTGTGTCAGCTGACCAGCCGGTGTCGGGTGCTACCGTGCCAGGTGTTGGCATGCCAACACAGCCGCCGATTGATGAGCAGCCATCGACGACTGCAGGGGCAATGGTTGAGGCACCTGAGTCTGAGATACCATCAGCGACAGAAGAACCATCTCAGCCCGAGAGTGAGAGCTCAGCTATAGCAGCAGGTCTGGCACCGCTTGAGCCTGCCGCTGAAACTGCGCCGCTGTCGCCAGAGGTGTTTGAGCCGTTGTATCATGATGATAACGATGTCGCAAAAACAACGGATTATACGCCGATCGCCTTCTCGGATGTAGACTCAGCTGTAGATTCAGCGTCTCAATCGACGACTACACCAGCGGAGACCGCTGCGCAATCAGTGCCAGTTCGATCACACTACTCCGACGAACCAGACGAAGTGTCAGCATCAGAGGCGGCATCACTGGCAGTACCGGCGGACCAAGAAGAGTCAGATCATCAGGCCGAACCTATTACCGTATCACGCGTTGAGTCAGTGCACCATGATGAAGTTTCGCCAATTGCTTCGCCGAGCGATGACGATCTATCATCTGCCAAAGAGCTGAAAGAAGCCAAGGGGTTACAGGATCGCGAGGATGGCATAGACACCGCACACGCCGATATGGCCGATATGCAGGCAGACCATTCTCGGTCTCGTGAGCCCTCAGTGCAGCCAGTCTCGCCGTCTGATGAGGATGAGGCGCGAGATAGCTCAGAAAAAACCACTGACACACCAACCATTGTCCGCCGGCCACCGTCGTCTGGTCGTTTTATGGACGTGATCCATCCGTCGTCGAGCGCAATGATGGGCAGCACTGCTCGGCCAGTTTCGCGCACTGGCGTAACCCTTCATCCTACCGACTCCGCTGATGATGAGTCAACGACTCCTCCTGCCGAGGCGGAGGCGTCTCTCAGCTCACCAGCCGCCCATTCAGACGTCAGTGATCAGCCAGCTGCTACCGCGACGCCAGGTAGTCCTGACGCTGCAGCTGCACAACCCGAGCCCGCACAGTCTCCGCAGCCCTATGATGACCAGTCGGTGATGATTCCAGAGCCTGACCAGCCTGCAGTCGCTCCTGCGCTGTCTCGATCCGGTGGAGTAGTGATTAACCCGCTACCGGCACAGCCCGAACCTTCTGAGGATGAGGCAGCCGATGACGACACCTATGAGGATATTGTCTCAAGCGAGTATACGAATCCACAAGATATCACCCCATCTGGGCGTGTCGCACCCGAGCTAAGCCATGATGTCATGGAAATTGAATCAGCCGACCCAGAAGACACTTCACCAGCAGCACTGGGGTTTGATGAGTATAGTGGCTCGGATGTCGATGCCCGTTTCGAGACAGATGTGCCAACCAAGTTTTCCGCCTCGGCTGATACGGCGACCTTTGACACAAGCTCATTACCGCTTCCAGCGGCTCCTGCTGCGTCATCATCCTACCAGGAGGACCAGTTCGCTATGCCAGAGCCGGAGCCAATGTTCAATGCAGCTGTCGCAGTGCAGCAGCCAGGTGTGGCCATTCATCACGAGAGAAAGGGGTCTGGTTGGGTGACCTTTTTGTTGGTGATTCTTTTCTTGGCGATCGGTATCGGTGGCGGTATTTTGGCCTTTTATTTGCTAAAATAGAGTCATGGATTTTTTGGCCGAATTAAACCCGCAGCAACGGCAGGCAGTTGAGCATGACCACGGGCCTTTGCTAATTTTGGCTGGTGCTGGTAGCGGGAAGACGAAGACCCTGACACACCGGATTGCCACACTAATCGCTGGTGGTGTCCTCCCGAGCCGCATCTTGGCGGTGACATTCACCAACAAGGCGGCGCGCGAAATGCGCCAGCGGCTGGCGACCATGCTGGGTGAGCAGGCTGAGGATCGACGTTTTATGCCATGGATGGGGACATTCCACAGTATCTGTGTACGTTTACTGAGGATGGATGGCCCGGCTATTGGTCTGAGTCGCCGCTTTGTGATTTATGATGAAGATGATCGCCTGAGTTTACTCAAGCAAATTATGAAGTCTGACGGCCTAACGGAGCGCGATATCAAACCAAAGGTAGTTGCCGCGATGATTTCACGGGCCAAAAACAGTCTTATTACGGCCAGCGAATATGCCGATACCGCCCAGGGGCCGCTCCAGCAGCAGGTCGCCAGGATATTCATGGCCTACGAGGCGGCATTGACGCAGGCAGTTGCGTGTGATTTTGATGATCTACTCGGTACGACGGTCAAATTACTGCGTGAGCATCCAGATATCCGCCGTAAGTGGCAGCAGCAATTTGAGCATATACTCATCGATGAATATCAAGACACCAACGCGGTGCAATACGCCTTGATCAAGCTATTGGTGGGCCCAGCCGGCAATCTTTGTGTAGTCGGTGATGATGCTCAGTCAATTTATAGTTTTCGAGGGGCTGACTATACTAATATTTTGCATTTTGAGCGAGATTTTCCCGGGGCGACGATCATCAAGCTTGAGCAGAACTATCGCTCAACTGGGGCTATCTTGCAACTAGCGAACTCGCTGATTAGCCACAATATCCACCAGGCAGAGAAACAGTTGTGGACCGAGGCGGTCGGCGGCATCGAGCCACAGTTGTGGCAGCTGTATAGTGAAGCCGAGGAAGCTGAGGTGATCGCGCAGGAGATTCGGCGGCAAGCTGCCATGGGGCGTGCCTATAGTGATATCGCCGTCTTGTACCGGACAAATGCGCAGAGCTATGCAATCGAGCGGTCGCTGCGGCAGGCACATATTCCTTATGCGATTGTCGGGGGTCTTCGTTTTCTGGACCGGGCAGTTGTCAAAGATTTGTTGGCCTATACGCGGTTATTGTACCAGCCGAGTGACCAAGTGAGTTTTCAGCGAGTTGTGGCGGTGCCGAAGCGGGGTATTGGTGCGGTGAGTATCGCTAAATTCCTTGCCTGGAATAGTCGGTTCGACCGCGATATCATCGCAGGATTACAGGCGGCCGAGGAGGCGACTGACATAACTACCCGAGCTCGACATGCGCTACAGAAGCTTGGTGAAACGTTGTCAGAATTACAGCAATATCTTGACGGTTCGCCAGCCGATTTGCTGGAACAAATTATCATCAAAACAGGGTACGACAACTATCTGAAAGATGGCAGCCCCCAGGCCGAGGAGCGTCAAGAAAATGTTGGCGTGCTGATCGCTGAAGCGAAAGCGTATGCTGATGTCGCCAGTTTTCTCGAGGAGATGGCGCTGATGTCGGCAAGTGACACTGCGGCTGATCAGCAAGTGACGCTGATGACGCTGCATGCGGCCAAAGGGTTGGAGTTTCCGGTGGTATTCCTCACAGGGCTGGAAGAAGGGATATTGCCGCACGCACGGGTTTTTGCAGAAGGGAAAGAAGCTGATATTGAGGAAGAGCGGCGTCTTTGCTATGTTGGTATCACTCGAGCTCGTGAGGTACTGGTAGTGACCTGTGCGCAGTCGCGGACACAGTTTGGTCAGATTGGCTATAATATGCCCTCACGGTTTTTGAGCGAGATGGGGTTGATGGCTCGTGGCGTTGACCAGCCAGCCCAGCCGCCAGAGCCAACATTTTATTCAGATGATATTGGCTTGGCGGTTGGCGACATGGTGCGAAGCCCACAATTTGGTAGTGGGCAGGTGGTCGATACCGATGGCTTAGCAGTGACTGTGCAATTTACTAGCGGTACAACCAAGAAGTTGAACGTCGAATTCGCCAGATTAGAAAAAATTTGATATAATACAGAAAAGTGAGTGTGTATGACACCTCTTTATGTATGAGTAAGCAATTTTATATACATCATCGGTCAAGAACATATCTTCCCTTGCTTGGCTTGTTGGTTGCCTGTATCGCTGGCCTTCCTCTGGTTGGGAGCGCCTTGGCTCGGTCGTCTACACCGGTATCGGCTGCTCATGGCGAGCATCTCCTCAATATTTATGATAAGGGGGTCGAGCGAACGATTGTCACCAAAGCTCGAACCTTGCACGATGCGCTGAACGCAGCCAAGATCACAGTCGACGAAGAGAGAGATGTGGTCGAGCCAGGGTTGAATACTGAGCTTGTTGGCGCAAAATATAGTGTCAATATCTACCGAGCTCGGCCGGTTGTGGTCGTGGATGGGTCGCACCGCCGGCAAGTGACGACAGCTCAGCAGACGCCAGGGTTGATCGCTCAGGCGGCTGGCCTAACGCTCTACCCCGAAGACGAAGTGACACTTGGTGCAGCTGACGATGTCGCGCTTGATGGTGCGAGTCTGGTGATGAAAATTACTCGCTCCAAGGTAGTCAAATTGACTCTCTATGGCAAAACGGCAGAGGTACACACCCGGGCCGACACGGTAGCGGCCTTCCTGCGTGAAAAGAATATCACTTTGGCAGCGGATGACACTATATCCGCATCGACTACGGCACCAATTACCTCTGGCATGCATGTAGAAATCTGGCGTAATGGCAAGCAAACAGTGACTGTCGAAGAGGATATTGATTTTGCAACAGAAAAAGTACAAGATGCCGACCAGCCGACCAGCCATCATGAGGTGAAGACTCCAGGCGAGAAGGGGAAGCAGAATGTCACTTATGAAATTGAGATGAAGAATGGCCAAGAAGTGAGCCGTAAGAAGATTGCGGCAGTGACGACCAAGGAGCCGAAGAAGCAAGTCGAAGTCGTCGGTACAAAGACGGCAGTATCGTACAATGGCGGCGGCAGCAAAGATCAGTGGCTGGCTGCCTCGAATATCCCGCGTGATCAATGGGGCTATGCTGAGTGGTTGGTTCAGAAAGAGAGCGGCTGGAACCCGAATGCGCGCAATGCCAGTGGGGCCTGTGGTTTGGCTCAGGCACTTCCGTGTAATAAGGTGCCAGGTAATCCATTGGACCCAATTAACTCGCTAAACTGGATGCACGGTTATGTGATGGGCCGCTATGGCTCATGGGAGAAGGCAGTCGCTCATAGCAAATCGCGAGGTTGGTACTAGGGTATTACCGAAGGAGGTTTCCGTGCTATAATCAGGACACTAGTTCACCATGAAAATACAAGAATGTGTGGCAGTAGGCCTTAGTCTAGTTGGCATCAGTTGCGGCGTGTTGCTCGCTCAGCAAGCACAGGCACAAGGTACTCATACGGCGGCTGAGCGCGTCGTGGTCATGCGTGATCGCGGTGTGCAGAAGACGATTATCACGAGGTCACGGACTGTTCGGCAGGCCTTACAAGCGATGGCCGTCACGATTGACCAGCGTCATGATAAGGTCGAACCTCACGCCGATAGTGTATTGAAGAACGGCACAAACTACATCACTATTTATCGGGCGCAGCCGATCACTGTGATTGATGGTGAGCGGCGGATTCAAATCACCACAGCCGAGCAATCGCCAAGCCGGATCGCTCAGGCAGCCGGCCTGACGCTCTACCCAGAGGATTCGATCAGGTTCACGCCGACCAAGCAGCTCCTGACCGATGGTCCGCGGCTGACTATGGTGGTGCAGCGCTCGCCGCAGCGGACGATCACTGTTGAAGAAGAGATTGACTTTCCGCGCCAACAGCAACGCGATTCTACCAAGCCGATCGGTTGGCGGCAAGTGGTCGAAGAGGGTCGCAAAGGGAGGCGACGGCGTGTCTTTGTGGTGCGCTTGCAAGATGGTGCGGAAGTAGCGCGCCAGCTGATCAGTGAGACAGTATTGACAACCGCGACGCCGCAAAAAGAGCTGGTCGGTGCGCAGCCGAAAAACCCGCTGACTAAAGGTAAAGGTACGCAGACCTTCACTGACTCCAAGGGGGTGGCCCACCGTGAAACGTATTATGATTTACCGATGAACGTCGTGGCGCGGGCCTGTGGTGGCAGTAGCTATACGGTGCGAGCAGACGGCGCCAAGGTGGATAAGGACGGCTATATCTTGGTGGCGGCGCATTATGGTAATTATCCACGTTGCTCGGTGGTAGAAACCAGCATGGGCCCCGGCAAGGTTTACGACACCGGTGGTTTTACGGCCAAGCACCCACATGGGTTTGATTTAGCAACTGATTGGACGAATGGAGATGGGCGGTAAATGAAGTCACCACGTGATATAGCCGCGCGCCGTAGTGCTCGCCATAATACATCACAACAGCATAGGCGGCCGCAGTCGGGGCCGAAAAAGTCGCTTGGCCAACACTGGCTGAAAGATCCAGATATTTTGGCAGATATTGCTGAGGCAGCGGAGCTGACTGTCAATGATACGGTATTAGAGATCGGCCCCGGCCTCGGCACGTTGACTAGCCGCTTGCTGGCGCGAGCCGGCGCAGTCACGGCGGTAGAGTTTGATGTTGACTTAGCGCAGAAACTACCCGGTCAGTTTCCTGGTAAAAATTTGACAGTGGTACACCAGGATATCTTGCAGTTTGACTTGAACCAGCTACCGCGTGGCTACAAAGTAGTCGCCAATGTCCCCTACTATATCACGGGTAAGATTATTGAGAAGCTGCTTACAGCAGAGAACACACCAGACCTGGCGGTACTGCTGGTGCAGAAGGAGGTTGCGGAGCGGATGGCGGCCGGTCCGGGTGAGATGAGTATGCTAGCACTGGGTGCCCAGATTTTTGCTGAGGTAGAACTGGGCGTTATCGTGCCGCGGCAGTTTTTTACACCACCGCCAAAAGTTGATTCGCAAGTGGTGGTATTACACAGGCGGCGTGTACCGTTGGTCGCATCAGAAGATCAAAAAGAGTTCTTTCGGATTATCAAGGCGGGGTTCTCTGCCAAGCGTAAAAAGCTGCGCTCTAGTCTGAGCGGTGGTTTGCAGCTCACCAAAAATGCCACCGAGCAGCTGTTGTCTTATGCCGCAATTTCACCTGATGCTCGGGCTGAAGACTTAGCAATTGAGGATTGGCAGCGGCTGCTACAAGGGTGCCGCCTGCGATGATTGCGCATGATCAGCCAACCTGTTTTCCGGCTGATTTACTGGCGGCGGTCTCATCAAAGAACGATGGCACGATGCTTGACCGCACTCGTGGCCGCCACGCAGCTGACGTAGTAGATAATCGGCAGGTGTTTTGCCGGTGTGCCGGCGTGCGGTATCAGGATGTTGTGTATCAGGTGATTTCATATAATCAAGCGCAGACGTTTGATGTCATCGCCGAGGTCGATGAAACTGATACAACTCAGCATAATCATGAAGGAATTTTTGCTGACGCACTCTACACTGAGGCGGTTGGCGTCGGCCTATTTTTACCGGTGGCAGATTGCATCGCGACAGTGATATATGATCGACAACGCCCCGCCCTTATGCTGGCGCACCTTGGCAGGCACTCAACAGTCGCACAGTTAATGGTACGGGCAGTGCAGTATTTTGCGATACGGGGTAGCCAGGCGAAGGATTTATTGATTTGGATGTCGCCAAGTGTCACGCAAGATAATTACCGCATGGATTATTTTGCCCATATGAATGAGGCTAGTTGGCGCAATTTCTGCCACCACACAGATGAGGGAATATATTTGGATATGCAGGGGTATAATCGTTCATTGGCTATGCAATCAGGTGTTTTGACTGATAATATTTTCATCTCACCAGTCGATACTGTGGATGACCCAGGTTATTTCTCGCACTCATCTGGCGATATCAGCGGTAGGGTTGCTGTCGTTGTGGCTATGCGATGATGTCTCCTTGATGCGCGGTTTTTTCAAAGGGATGATATAATGTATGTCATGACCAAACAGCATGCTTATATCACCACTGCGATTCCTTATGTCAACGGTCAGCCACATATTGGCCACGCTATGGACTATATGTTGGCAGATGTCTGGGCTCGCTATGCTCGGCAGAATGGCCGACAGGTGCGGTTTCAGACGGGGGTCGATGAGCACGGCAATAAGATCGCCACAAAAGCAGCAGATAGCGGCCTGACCCCTCAAGGCTATGTCGATCAGATGCATGGTAATTTTAAAGAGCTGATCAATAAGCTCACGATTTCAGCAACTGATTTTATTCGGACAACCGATACCCACCACACGGCAGCAGTGCAGTATATTTGGCAGCGATTAGCGGACGGTGGCTACATCTACAAAGGGAGCTATGAAGGCTGGTATTGCCAGGGGTGTGAAGCGTTTGTCACTGACAAAGAAGCTGCCGCCAATAACGGTATTTGCCCAGATCACCAAACACCATACCAGCGGCTTAGCGAAGAAAACTACTACTTTAAGACCAGCGCCTTTTCTGAGCAGGTTCGCCGAGCGATCGAGTCTGGCAAGATGAAAATCATCCCAGAGTTTCGCAAAAAAGAATTCCTTGAGCTGATGAAAGACGGTCTGCAGGATGTCTCGATATCGCGGCCCCGGAAGAATTTGAGCTGGGGTATCCCAGTGCCAGGTGACGACAGTCAAGTGATGTATGTCTGGCTGGACGCACTGAGTAATTACATCACGGTGATTGGCTATCCGGATCGGCCGCAGGAGTGGCAAGCCTTTTGGCCAGCTGATGTGCAGGTGATCGGCAAGGATATCTTGCGGTTTCATGCGGGGATTTGGCCCGCGATGCTGCTGGCGCTCGATTTACCGCTACCCAAGGCGTTGTTGGTGCATGGCTTTATCAATGTCGGCGGCACTAAGATGAGCAAGAGCCTGGGCAACGGTGTCGGCCCGATGGATATCGTGCCGCATTATGGTGTCGATGCGTTTCGTTATTATTTTTTGCGCCATGTGCCGACCCAAGATGATGGTGATTTCACCTGGGAGAAGTTTGAAGCAGCCTATAATGGCGAGTTGGGTAACGACTTGGGCAATCTGGTGCAGCGAGTTGCGAAGATGGTTCAGAATTATCAAGCTGGGGTCATCGGTGACGCACCGCAATCCAAGCATGATATGGGGCCATACCGAGCGGCTATGGAGCGGTTTGAGTTTGATCGAGCGCTGGATGAAGTGTGGCTGATCGTCCGCTCGCTGAACCAATACATTGAGCGAGTTCAGCCATGGCACGTTGCCAAGCGGCGCGACACTGACCCCGAGGCTGAGGTACACCTGGCAGAGATATTAGCGCATGCTTGTGGCACGCTGCTGCAGGTGGCCGATCTGTTGACACCGTTTCTACCAACGACTGCCGAGCGGATTCGCTACATTTTCCAGACTGGAGTGATCGCTGCTGATGTTGCACCGCTGTTTCCGAAAATTTACCTTCACACTGCCCGCCCGCAGGCAGGACAGCAGAGGTGATCGTGCCAGCAGCTGCGACGACGCTTCAGCTGATTGACTCTCACTGCCATCTGCATGACACAGAATTCTATCCGGATCCAGTGCAGCAGCAGGCGATATATCAGCGGGCACTTGATGCTGGTGTCGGTATGATCTGTGTTGGCACAGATCAGCGAAGTAGCCAGCAAGCGGTTGCTTTCGCGGCGACCCACCCGGCGACTTGGGCGGCAGTCGGTGTCCATCCTCATGAGGCGAGCCATGGTTGGTCGGGGATCGCAGCGTTACTCGAGCAGGCGACATCTGACGATTCGCCGATTGTAGCGATTGGCGAGATTGGCCTGGACTATTATTATAATCATAGCCCGCGCCAGGTGCAGATCGCAGCCTTGGAGGCACAAATCCAGCTGGCTGTTGACTATAATGTGCCGATTAGCTTTCATGTGCGCGATGGTGCAGCTGGTCAGGTGTCTGTCTGGGATGATTTTTGGCCGATTTTTGATAATTTCCGCGGGGTGAGAGGGGTGCTCCACAGCTTCACTGATACGACGACCAATCTAGAGAAGGGACTGGCGCGTGGGCTGTTAGTCGGCCTGAATGGCATCAGTACTTTTACCAAAGATCCCAACCAGCTGGAGCTATATCGGAGCTTGTCGCCTGAAACGGTCATATTTGAGACAGATGCTCCCTTCTTGACACCAAAACCGTTTCGTGGTAAGCTAAACGAGCCAGGGTACGTACGTATCATTGCTGAATATTGGGCAGCTCAGTGGCAATTGCCAATCGAGCAGCTTGCCGCGATGACAACCGCGACGACCCGCACACTGTTTCATTTAAATCACACATAACCACGCACGAAAAGGAGTAAAATATGGGTTACGAGATGACGCCAAGGCTAAAAAAATCATTTGATACCACTCCTTTTGTGGGCACAGGGGAAGAGGTGACCGCTGTGGCTCCTGGCGTGCGAGAGAACTCACAACCTACAAATACAAAAGAGAGAAAAGAGGTCGAGGACCATATTGAGTATATTAGGCGAACAGGTGACTTACTTGATGCGATTCGTAAAGCTGCTACTGGGGATGACAAGAAACCACCTCTCACTCCTGACCAGAAGGAGCCTCTCAGGTCAGACGAGTTTGATCTGGCCGCCTAGAGGTGTCTATGCCAAATATCTTTAAGAAAGCAGTCCAGCTAGTCTTTACCGCCGATGGGGCGTCGCCGTTGGCGCGTCTAAAGAAAAAGGATCGGCCACTTCGGACGATGACCGAGCGCGAACTTATTCAGCTAGAGAGTCAAATCGGCGCCTCTATCTTTGGCGATAAGCCATCTCATGTGACGCGGCGGGAGTTTTTTAATCTTAATCCACAAACGTGGATTTGGTATGAGGAGTTTATTTGCGAAGATGGTCATAAAGACTCCCTGACGACTCGCTACGAGGTGCAAGAAAAAGGTATTCTGAAGGTCCAGCCAAATTATCAGTACAACTACCTCGAGGGTGAAGAGCTACAAAACTTTGTCTTGGCAGTCAAAGAATACTACGAAAAAGTCGCTCGCCAGATTTATAATCGAGACCCAGAGACCGGTCGGCTCATCTAGCCAAATAAGCCTGAGATGATATAATAGATATAGTGAATCAGGACATAATATACCTTGACCATGCGGCGGCCACACCGGTTGATCCGCTTGTGGTAGCGGCTATGGAGCCGTATTTTTCGCGAGATTTTTTTAATCCATCAAGCCCCTATGCGCCGGCTGTTCGGGTGAAGCAGCAGTACCGGCAGGCCAAGGGGCAGCTGGCCCAATTACTTGGTGTGGTGGCGGATGAGCTGGTGATGACTGCTGGGGCGACTGAGTCGGTCAACTTGGCACTGCAGGCGGCCGGCGAGGGGCAATGCGCGGTCAGTGCAATTGAGCATCCATCGGTGCTGGCAGCTGCTGGCCGACACACTTCGCCGAGCATTATACAGCCAGATCAGCAGGGTCATATCACTGCTGCAGCAGTTGCAGCGTCCTTGACGCCTACAACATCGTTCGTGTCGGTTGCGCTGGCCAATCATGAATTAGGAGTAATCCAGCCAATTGAAGAGATCGCGCGGGTGGTGCAGGCTGAGCGGCAGCGGCGGCAGGCTCAGGGCAGCACTACGCCACTCTTATTTCATACCGATGCTTCGCAGGCGGCAGCACTGCTTGATATCAAAATTAAGCGGCTCGGGGTCGATTTATTGACGCTCTCTGCCGCGAAGGTATACGGCCCAAAGCAGGTCGGCTTGCTGTGGGTCCGCCCGGGGGTTCGGCTGCAGCCGGCTATTATTGGAGGCGGCCAAGAGGGCGGCCTGAGAAGTGGTACCGAAAACGTCGCAGGGGTGATTGGCTTTATGACAGCGCTGCAACTGGCAGCCAAGCGGCGCAAGAATGAAGTGCGGCGATTGCAGCAGCTGCGCCAGGCGTTGGTCGAGCGGTTGCAGCGAGCTTTTCCAGACATGCTGCTGTCGACTGATTTGAAAAAGAGCCTGGTGAATTTTTTACATGTGTCGTTCCCGGGGATTGATGCTGAGCGGCTGGTGTTTTGGCTTGAGGCACATAATGTGCTCGTAGCTACTGGCAGCGCCTGTGCCGCAAACGCCGGTACCCGCTCTCACGTTCTTGAAGCGATTGGGCTTAGCAGCACACAGATCGATGGCAGCCTGCGGTTGACGCTTGGTCGACTGAATACTGATGGTCAAATCCAGCAAGCAGCCTGGTGGATTATTCAGGCGGTCCATACTGAGCAGGAGCGGCAGCGGTGATACGGTTTTTGACAGTCACCGGTGTGGTGCTCATTGGGGTAATTTGGGCGATAGGTAGCTATTTGCAGCCAGATGATTTGGCAAAGTGCCGGGTGCCGACCGATAGTGGATCCTGCCGGAAAGCAGGGGCAATTATTGTGGTCAGTGGCGGCGATACGGCAGCTCGGACGGATGAGGCGATTCGCCTGTTTGGCGATAGCTGGGCGCCATATTTGATCATGTCCGGTGCGGCAGCCGATAAATCTGGCCCGTCCAATGCAGCAGCTATGCGCCGGCAGGCAGTGGCTGCCGGTGTGCCGCAGTCGGCCATCATGGTCGATGAGCAATCCGAGACAACGCAGCAAAATGCTGTCGAAGTGCGGCAATTACTCGCGCGTCATCATATCACTGATGTAGTTTTAGTGACCAGTGGCTACCATATGCGGCGAGCTCAGCTGGAGTTTTCATCGCGGCTCCCTGGTGTTGCTGTCCGGTCGCATCCAGTCGCGACTGATAGTCATTGGCGAAAACTGTGGTGGCTGACACCGGTTGGCTGGTGGTTGGCGGGCGGTGAACTTATTCGGATCAGCTTATTTGCGATGGGGGTGTCACGCTGATGGCGCGAGTGTATGTGGGTATGTCGGGCGGTGTCGACTCATCTGTTGCGGCAGCCTTATTAGTTGAGCAGGGGCATGAGGTGACTGGCGTATATATGAAAAACTGGTCAGAAGATTTACCGGGTATGCATTGCCCGTGGGCGGATGATGTAGCCGATGCGAAGCGAGTGGCAGTCGGATTGGGTATTGATTTTCGAGTGTTTGATTTTCAGCGACAGTACAAGCAAAACGTCGTCGATTATATGATCCGTGAGTACCAAGCGGGCCGGACGCCAAACCCGGATGTGATGTGCAACCAAGAAGTAAAATTCAAATTATTCTTGCAGGCAGCGCTGGTGGCGGGAGCGGAATATATTGCGACGGGGCATTATGCCCGGGTGACGCATCCTGCAAATTCTACCGCTCAGTCTCCCCCTGAAGATTTTTTGGAGTCATCAGCGAAACTGCTGCGAGCTCGCGACGACACCAAAGATCAAACTTATTTTCTCTACCGCGTGACGTCTGAGGCGCTGGCAAAGACTCTCTTTCCGCTGGGTGGGTTTACAAAGGCTGAGGTACGTCAAATGGCCACGCAGCGTGGCCTGTGGACGGCAGACAAAAAGGAGTCAATGGGTATTTGCTTTGTTGGCCAGGTTGGTATTCGTGAGTTCTTGTCGGAGTATATTCAGGCGCGGCCAGGTGATATTGTCGATATACAGACTCGCCAGGTGATCGGCCAGCACGATGGGGCGATTTTCTATACACTGGGGCAGCGGCACGGTCTGCATGTCGGTGGTGGTCTGCCATACTATGTGGTAGGCAAAGATATGGCAAAAAACGAAGTATATGTTTCGCAGCGGTTGAGCAGCCCTGAACTGTGGCGGACTGAATTCACCCTGGGCGACGTACACTGGATTTCGTCTGAGCCGGTAGAGGAGCGCCACGTGACAGCTCGTCTGCGACATCGTGGTCCGCTTGTCGAGGCGGTCATCAGGCCGCGTGGGGCAGACGCGATCTTGACACTGACTGAGCCGCAGCGAGCGGTCAGTCCTGGCCAATCAGCCGTCCTCTATGATGGAGAGGTTGTCCTCGGTGGCGGGATTGTGTGCAACTGATTGACGAGTTATCAAAAATAGTGTACACTGGACGGAGCAAAATCTAGCAGTAATTAAAAGAAGGAATAAGTAACGTTTATGCTCGCAATTCGTCTGCAACGTTTGGGACGTAAGGGATACCCGGTGTATCGTCTGGCTGTGCAAGAAGCGCACCGCCATCCCTCGAGTGGCCGTGTGGTTGCCTATGTTGGTAGCTACAACCCTCACACAAAAGAAACTCGTATTCAGCAGGAGCTCGCTCAGCGCTATCTTGATAACGGAGCGCAGCCGACACCACGGGTGGTCAAGCTCTTCAAAGAGGCCAAAATTACTCTTCCGAAATGGGTGAAACAGCCAACGACCGACACCCACAGGGCAATTCGTCACCCAGAGAAACTCCGCAAGAATCAGCCAAAGGAAACGACTGAGTAGTCGCCTTCTGGACTGAGAGCTACCAGCGAGAAGACTCTTACTCAAACCACCGCGAAAGATTACTTTTGGCGATGGTTTTTGAGTGGTTTGGAGTGTGAACTGCTGCGGTGAGATTCTCTTGCCGCGCTGGGTGTTCATCAGTAGTTTCATCGCCACGATCAGAAGGGCGCTCGGCGTGCTTGAGGGCGGTGTGGTATAATACCGCCTATGAACGCTCAAGATGTCCGCAATAAATACCTCGAATTTTATCAAAAACAAGGCCACGCTATTGTCAAGCGGGCACCGCTGATCCTGACTGACGACCCGACGACACTTTTTACTGGTGCGGGCATGCAGCCGATGATCCCATACCTGCTGGGTGAGACACACCCACGGGGCAAGCGCATTGCTGACTCGCAGACATGCCTGCGCGCTCAAGATATCGACGATATTGGCGACAATCGCCACACTACCTTCTTTGAGATGCTCGGCAATTGGAGCTTGGGCGATTACTTTAAGAAAGAGCAGATCGGCTGGATGTGGACATTCCTCACCGAGGTGGTGGGGCTCGACCCGAATCGCCTGTATGTAACGTGTTTCATTGGTGCGCCTGAGTATAACATTACCAAAGACACCGAAGCAGCCGAGCTGTGGCGGCAGAAATTTGCCGAGAAGGGGATCGAAGCGAAGAGTGCCGACATCGGCAGCGAAGAGCGTGGTGCAGCCCGTGGCATCAAGCCAGGTGAGCGTATCTTCTACTACGACGGGAGCAAAAACTGGTGGAGTCGCAACGGCGGGCCCGAGACAACACCAGTCGGTGACCCGTGTGGGCCCGATAGCGAGATGTTTTATGAGTTTGACTTCATCGAGCACGACCCGAAGTTTGGTGAGCATTGCCACCCTAACTGCGACTGCGGGCGCTTTATGGAGATCGGCAACAACGTCTTTATGGCGTATAAGAAGGTGGCCGAGGGGCAGTTTGTCCCGCTGGATAAGCCGAATATTGACCACGGCTCTGGCTTGGAACGCATTGCAGCTGCGGCCAATAACGACCCCGATGTCTTTAAGATTAGCCTGATGTGGCCCATCATCAGCAAGCTTGAGCAGCTCAGTGGCAAGCGCTATACTTCGCACACCGAGAGTATGCGGGTGATTGCCGACCACCTGCGAGCGGCTACCTTCATGGCGGTCGATGGCTGTATCCCGAGCAACAAGGAGCAGGGTTATGTGATGCGCCGCCTCTTACGACGGGCTATCCGCTATAGCTTCGACCTCGGCATTGAGCAGAACTTCCTCGAGGCAGTGGTGCCGGTGATTGCCGACCTATACGAGGCGGACTTCCCAGAGGTCAAATCAGCGCGCGAACAGATCATCGCCGTGCTCGCCAAGGAAGAAAAAGCCTTCCGGCAGACGCTGCGCAAGGGGCTCAAGCAGATGCAGCAGTATGGAGCAGATGGCCTGACTGGTGCGGAGTTATTTACGCTATATGATACCTTTGGCTTCCCGGTAGAGCTCAGTACAGAGGAGGCATACAAGCAGGGGATCCCACTCTCTGAGGACTGGCGAGCAGAATTTGATGCCAAAATGGCCGAGCAGCGCCAGCGCTCCAAGACGGCGCGCAAGGGGCAGTTTAGTGGTGGGCTAGAAGGTCACGACCCAATTCATCTCAAGTATCACACGGCAACACACCTGCTCGGGGCAGCGCTACGCATGGTATTGAAAGCACCAGATTTGCAGCAGCATGGCAGCAACATCACCGCTCAACGCCTGCGCTTCGACTTCAATCACGATAAGCTCACCCCAGAGGAAAAGCAAGCAGTGGAAGACCAAGTTAATGCCTGGATCGAGGCAGACTTGCCCGTGAGCTTTGCCGTATACCCAACCGATGAAGCATTGAAGCTTGGTGCAATTGGTGCCTTTGGCGAGCGCTACGGCGACACCGTCAAGGTCTATTCTATCGGTGAAGGTGATGAGCGCGTGAGCTTCGAAGTGTGCGGGGGCCCGCACGTCGAGCACACTGGCGTCTTGGCCGAAGGTGGTAAGCGCTTCAAAATCACCAAGGAAGAGTCGAGCTCGGCCGGTATCCGCCGAATCAAGGCCGTCCTCCGCTCATAAAACCAATTATTTTTTAGCAAAATTGGCACAGATAAGCAAAAGTAGTATATAATAAGGTTTATCTATGGTTTTTGATAAAATCCTCAAGAAGAAAGACGCGGTAGACACTGAGTACCTGGTTGGTCTTGATATCGGTACGGAATATATCAAAGCTTTAATCGCGCGGGTTCATAATGATGAAATTGACATAGTTGGAGTGGGCCGATCCCAGCAAAATTTAGGCGATATGTATCAGGGAGCAATCGCTGATATCAGCGGCGTTGTGGCGAATTGTGAGGCTGCTTTGTCTGAAGCTGAGGATAAATCTGGCGTGCAGGCAAAGCGGGTGGTGATCGGTATCGCTGGTGAACTTGTCAAAGGTGTGACAAACACTATTCGTTACCGCCGGCCACAGCCAGATAAACCGCTTGATGTTGCCGAGATGGAGTTTATCATCGAAAAAGTCCAGGAGCGGGCCCAAGGCAAGGCGCAAGCCCAGATCGCCCTGGAGACTGGCAGTGAAGACGTTGAGGTGAAATTAGTGAACTCAGCGTTGGTTAGCATTCATATAGATGGCTACAAAGTCAGTAACCCGATTGGCTTTCAGGGGCGAGATGTGGCGGTGCAGATTTATACAGCTTTTGCGCCGATGGTACATATTGGTGCTCTAGAAAAGGTAGCCGACGAGTTGGCGCTTGATCTGATTGCTGTGGCAGCCGAGCCATTTGCGGTGAGTCGCAGCGTTCTCGGTACAGACGCCAACAGTAGTTTCACAGCTATTCTAGCCGATGTTGGTGGTGGTACCACCGATATCGCAGTGGTGAATGACGGCGGTGTCGAGGGGACAAAGATGTTCGGTATTGGTGGGCGTAGCTTCACTAAGATGATTGCGAGCGACTTGGAGCTAAGCCATAAAGATGCCGAAAAACTGAAACTGAATGCTGACTATGAATACATCAAGCCATCAGTGAAGAAAAAGCTAGAAGAAGCGATCGATAAAACGCTCGAAGTTTGGATTGCTGGGGTAGAGTTAGCGCTGAGTGAATTTGACAGCGTCGATCATTTGCCGAACAGGATTTTATTGTGCGGTGGTGGCGCAAGCCTCAAAAAACTGGTGACAGCACTTTCGGAGCGGCCATGGTACAAAGATTTACCATTTACCAAGCGGCCGACTGTCCAGCATATTAAACCAACTGATGTGATCGGTATTACTGATTCGACAGGCGATATTACTGATCATACGTTTATCACCGCCATGGGCCTTTTGCGGGTCGGCCATGATACAATGGTGGGGAGTCAGGATGGGCGTAGTCTTATGGAAAAAGTTAATCGGTTGTTAAAGATATAAGATAAATTTATACGATGAAAAAAGACGTCATTTACATCGATGTCGACGACGATATCACGACGATTGTCGGCAAAATCAAATCGGCCAAAGAGCGAATCGTTGCTCTGGTACCGCCGAAACGGATTGGTGTACTACAAAGTGCGGTGACCATGCGGCTACTGACCCGGGCAGCCGGTGATGTCGATAAGCGCTTAGTATTGATTACCGGCGATAGCGCGCTGGCTGGGTTGGCAGCAGCAGCTCGTATCCCAGTGGCAAAAAACTTACAGACCAAGCCAGAAGTTGCTGAAGTACCGGCTCTAAAGGTTGATGGCGATGATGATATTATTGACGGTCGTGAGCTAGTTGATCCGGCACCTGCGGCTGACGCTGATCGTCCAAAATCAGCTCCAGCGGCCTCTGCTACTCCTTCTGCGAGCGACAAAAAACCGGCCACACCGGCCAAAAAGAACACACCAAAAGTTCCGAACTTCAACCTGTTTCGCAAGAAGATGTTGTTGATCGGCGGCGGCGTGTTGGCGCTGCTGATTTTCCTTATCTGGGCGATTTGGTTTGCACCGCGTGCCACAGTCGTGATTACTGCCAAGACCACCTCATTATCGATTAACAATAATGTCGCGCTCAAGCTCGAAGGGGCGACCGACACCCAATCGCGCGTCATCAAAGCACTCTACCAAGAACAAAAGCACGATGTGTCGGTTGATTTTACACCTACCGGCAAGAAACGAGTGGGCGAGAAGGCCAGTGGCACCATGCGGCTGTCTCGCACGTCGATTTCTAGTACACCGATCAGCGTGCCAGCGGGTACGGCTTTCTCGGCTGGTGATTATACCTTTGTGAGCACGGAGTCAGCGACCCTGAGTGGCACTAGTGTTGGCCCCGGTGGGCTGGTCCAGAGTGGGGCATCAGTCAAGGTGGTGGCAACCAAGATCGGCGATGA
>ERZ773083.647-NODE-647-length-26926-cov-7.128019_pt1 | contig 26926 bp, 25 predicted proteins | sample MGYA00511465_ERZ773083 | MGnify/ENA primary metagenome ERZ773083 (study PRJEB29015, sample SAMEA2738001) | human oral metagenome | biome: human oral; feature: human-associated habitat; material: dental | place: China | collected 2060 ... | reverse complement strand
CGATAATCTTTCACCGCCTGCTCGATGACGGCGTTCGCCAGATTCTCATATGCCCGTATCATCTGCTTTTCACCTCCGCTTTTACGGCGTCAATCAGAGTCGCCTGCGTCTTGTCCTTGCGTTCGAGCGCCTGCATAACCTTCTCGTCCATCGTCCCAGCAGCAACGATGTGATGAATAATCACCGTATCCTTCTGCCCCTGCCGATAAAGACGCGCATTTGTCTGCTGATAAAGCTCTAAGCTCCATGTCAGTCCAAACCAGACGAGAGTTGAACCGCCGAACTGAAGATTGAGCCCATGCCCCGCACTTGCAGGATGGATGACACCAAGGAGAATTTTTCCCGCATTCCACGCTTCGATATCCTCACTCGACCGAATTTCACGCACAGACAGGCGCGATTGGATGCGCTCAAGATCGTGCTTGTACCAATAGGCGATGAGGACAGACTTCCCATTCGCACTTTCTGCTAAATCTTCCAAAGCATCAAGCTTTCGATTGTGGAGTCGGACGACTTTCCCTTCCTCCGTATAGACTGCGCCATTCGCCATCTGAAGCAGCTTGTTGGAGAGCGCCGCTGCGCTGACAGCATCGATCTCTTCGTTTTCAACTGCAATGACCATATCTCGTTTCATATCGTCATAGAATTTTCGTTCACGCTCATCTAAGGCGACATGTACAATATTCGATACGAGATTTGGCATCTTAAGATATTCTCTGGCACGCATGGAGATAGTGATATCTCCGATGCGTCGATAGATGGCATCTTCCGCACCTTCGCGCGGCTTGTAGCTGAACACCATCTGCTGATTCCGTTTGTCTGGAAGGAAATAAGCATCGCGGTAATGGGAGATGAATCTTCCAAGTCGTTTTCCCATGTCCAGAAGCCGAAACTCTGCCCAGAGATCCATGAGACCGTTCGCCGAGGGCGTGCCCGTCAATCCAACGATGCGTTTGACTGATGGACGCAGTTTCATAAGCGCACGAAACCGTTTTGCCTGATAAGATTTAAACGAGGAAAGCTCGTCGATGACGATCATGTCGAAGTCCATGGGCATATTGCTCTCTTCGATCAGCCACTTCACATTCTCACGGTTGATGATGTAAACCTCGGCAGGTTTCAGCAAAGCCGCCGTGCGTTCCTTTGCCGACCCCATAACCACGGAAGCGCGGATGTTTTTCGTATGCTCCCATTTTGCGATCTCCGACGGCCATGTGTCCCGTGCCACGCGCAGCGGAGCGATGACGAGCACCTTGCCGATTTCGAAGAAATCATGCAGCAGTTCTTCGAGTGCCGTAAGCGTGACGACCGTCTTGCCAAGCCCACAGTCCAGAAATATCGCCGCTTCTTTGTGTGAGAGAATGAATTCCTTGACATACGTCTGATAAAAATGCGGTTCATAACGCATCAAGAATCCCTCCGATCTGTTCCTTTCCGTCAACCACGAACACTTTGAAACCAAGTGCACGCAGTTTGCCGATACACCGTACCTGCAGAGGACGTGGTCTTTTGCCGACCGCCTTAATTTCCATGAAGCACATCTTCCCGCCCGGCATAAGCACAAGCCGATCCGGCACACCCGCATATCCCGGAGATATGAACTTCAGTGCAAGTCCGCCGTGCGATTCTATGTACGTTTTAGTGAATGTTTCCAAATCACGCTCTCGCATTGATATTCCTCGCTTCCATAGGTGCATAGTGACAGTAGTGACAGCTGCCGCCTATATCTTTATATATATATAAATATTTTTAACTTTTCTTTCTTCCTGACTTTTCTTTTTTCCCTATATATAAAAGATAAAAGAACTGTCACTGCTATCACTCACGCTTCGTAATCCCAATACTGACAAGACTTTGCGCCAGTGACAGTTTTTCGCTTTTCCTGTCATCGGACGATCACTGCTGTCACAAAAAATCATCCTCAGGCTCATTGTAATGCGTCGTGTATTCACGAAGCGCATCTTCCGTCAGAATCAAATCCTTATAAATGCTGCCGTAACTTCGCCGAACGGTCATGGCGCTGAAATCTGTACGGTAATACCGAGCCAGCGTGGCTCTAAACTCCCGCGCCGTCTTGGCGTAGCCGTTGTTGTTGTCCCTGCACCAAACCTGATAAATGCGGTAGACTTTCCCTGTTGTGACCTCGCCGCATTTTGCTCCCTCGGGGCGCTTCATCATGCATTCCGCATGGAAAGCAAGCACCGAATTATTCTCGACCATGTATGCTTCCCTTGCTTTTATGACGGATTGCGGTTCCGTAAAGCGATAGCCGTTTTGAATGACCGCCCGCAGCGCATGGACGGCCTTGCGGACGATTCCTTCGCGCTCTTCATAAAGCTTTTCGCCGAGATGCCTGTCCTGCTTTTCCAGCGGGATGGCATTTTTGCAATGCACCTGCATGATGCGTTCGTGAACCCACTGCCCGTCATCTCCGCCGAATCTCGGCAGCTGATTCATGCAGAACCAGAACAAACCGTTGAACGTGAACTCAAAGCCGTTCTGCCCTTTGAATTCTGCGAAAATGCTGTCGCCACCCGTGCATTTCTTGAATGTCTTGAGTTCATCCACCGTGATGAAACTCATGTCCGAACTTCCTGCAAGCCGCATACCGTAAATCAGCCCCGTGCCGAATCGCGCCTCGATCTCGCGAAGGTCGATGCCAATGTAATTTCCTCGCCCGAGCAGCTGCTCCACCAGACATTTGAGCCGGGATTTTCCCGTATCTCCCGCACCGTACATAAAGAGCGCCTTCTTCATGCGCCATCCCTTGACGTTGGAAAGACACGCACCGATGAATTCGAGCAGCAGACGCTCAATTTCCGCATCCCCGTCCGTAAGCGTATGCATGAAAGCGTCGAATGCAGGCGTTGCAGTTTCTTCGTCCGACCATGCGCACGGAATCTGTATGGTGGAGAGAAGATCGGGCGCGTGTTCCGTCAACTCCATCGCGGCGAGGTGCAGAATGCCGTTTTGAAAGTTGATGATGTCCTCGTCTGCATTGAGGTCAGAGTCTTTGATGTAGTTCAAATCCGTTGTGAGGATGCGGAAAGCCTCGTCCACTTTCCGCATCTCGATGAGTTCTGCATCGTAGGACGCAATGCAGTTCTTGATGAGTCCCTTGAGCATATCATCCGCATAGAGACGGTACACGCCGCCTTCATAAACGTAGCGCAGAACACCATGCCGTGCACTGTCGCGGACGAAGATGTAATGCAGGTTCTTACGGATGTAGTCCGCGAGTGCCGGGCAGCTGACAAAAGGGATTCCCTTCGCGTTGAAACGGATGAATTCCGGGTGCTCCATCGCTGATGCATGGAACACGCCGTGACAGGCTTCGATTCCCATGCGAATGGTCGCCACTCGATAATCCTCGCGCTCCCATTTCTGCCGATAGAGGGCGGACTGGCGAAAAACAGCGTCAATCAGCGCCACATCATCTCCCGTCCGAAAAGCGATCAAGGCACAGAGTGCGGCATCCGCTTCCGACGCGCTGCTGTACTCCGTGATGTCACCGTGATCGAAAAGCCGCTCGAACTTTCCGCCGTTTTTCGCTTTTCGCAGAGAGCAGACAATGTCGAAAACGGCGCGGTCGCCATTCTCCTTCGGTATCCAATTCACGGGCTTCTTTCGCAGCATATCCTTCCGCAGTGTGGTAAGCACGGCTTCCGTCCCGTCGGCAAACGGCACGTCATGCACAACATCGCCTGTGAATACGGCAAAGCGGTTGGTCAGGCCTCCGACGTAAAGTTCCATGCCGTTATGCGGATTCTTGACATAGAACTTCGGATCGAGCTTTTCCTCGCCCTTCTCGTTTTTCTTCTTCGGAATGCGGTCGTAGTCACAGCAGCCGTAAAGATGGATGCCGTTTCCGCTGACAGATTTTTCGGCATAAGTTTCATGCCTGCGGATTTGCAGCTGCACCATCGCATCTGCTGCATCCCTGTGGTCAATGTCGAGGAAATACATCCCTTTCGGAATAATGAATCCCACACCGGCATAGGAGGATTTTTCAGCCGCCCGCCGCGCTTTCTCGAATGTCACCCAACTTGCCCGATAGGCATGATTCACGCCCGTGATGCCGCCATCCGCAGCACAGGGTTTCTTCTTTCGCTTGCCGTCTTTTTCGATGTACTTCCAGCAAATCCAGATTTTCTTTTCCTTGAGTTTGTCGATGGTCATTCCCATACGACCTCCTCGCATTTCGTGCTGAAGCAGCGAATCGGCAGACGCAAGGCTCGCGCCTTGTCAATCTCACACTGCATCCCCTCCGTAATCTCCGCGCCGAACGCCCAAAGTTCGCGGCATTTGCGCAGGAGAACGAAGTTCATGCGCATCGCAAGCGCACGATCCTTTTTCTCTGAAAGAAACTGCGGAAAAAGAAGATGCGGCGCAAGCGGAATGCAGCCCTTCCGCACGGCGAAGCGGCAATACTCCCGTGCCCGTCGAATATTGACGGGTGGATTGTTTCTGTACGCCGAGCAAATATAGATGAGCGGCAAATAGGCGCTCTCGCGCTTTTCGATGTTCCTCATCGCCTCCCCCGCCGTCGGATCCGGATAATGCGCCTCATTGAAATACTGCATGACATCACGCTCCCTTTTCACCTGCTGGACTTTTACTATAAAACCACAAGGAATCAAGCCCAAAGCGCACAGACTGATTGGTCGGGTTTCTGTAAGGGCATCGCACAATGTCCGCAAGGCGGACGTTTGTGCGATGCAGTTCACTCAGCTTCTAAAAACTTCCTGCAGCACATCGACATGATAGGTGTTCACCATGCCGTACTTGGCATCATATTCCTTACCGATGTGATAGCCTTGCTTTCTGGACATTTTCGATGCTTTGCGTCCCAGAGATGCCGCAATTTCGCGGCTCATGCCCCGAACCCCTGTGAGATTGGCATAGCCAGTGATCGTATAGTGCTGCTGATCGATGGTCATCTGCTTGGATTCTACTTCCAAAAGCCGCGCATCCACCTTGTCAAGACGAGCGTTTGCAGCCTTGAGCGCCTTCGCCTGCTCTACGAGCCTCTGAACCGTATGCAGCAGAACCTCCTCCGGCATCATGTTCTTGACGGGATTAAAGTAGTTTTCTTCCAATTCCTCAAAGACATCCCATGCACGGTTCGTTCCCAGCATTTTGCAGTGACGCGCCGCTCCTCGCTTCGTCCAGAGATAAATCGCAGATGCGAACTTGCTCACAGGCAATCCGATATTTTCGGACTGCCTCTTGAAGTCCTTCAATTCCGCACCCTCAAGGCGAAAGTAATGTGCGCCTTCCTGAAAACGGTCTTCGTTGTTCTTGAAATTGTCACTGATGTTCCGACCTTCACAGCCATACGCCTCCGCGAGCTGCTCCGTGGTCATCACCCGTACTGCATCATGCTCCAAAACCTGCAAATCATTCATAAGTGATTCCCTCCAATACATGGTCAATTTGTAGATGCTGGGGAACGTTCATCCCCCTCTCAAAAGAGGGCGGACAGAAAGAGGCATATTGGTCACCGTTCTAATAAAAACTATTTTTCTGCATAGGAAAAATAATTTTCTTGTCGAAAAGAATAGCAGGAGGGGATATTTTATGAATCATGTATTTCGCATACTATCCATATTGGCATTGCTTATCTTTTCCTTGGAGGTTTCTGCATTCGCTCAGGAAACGGGTTTTCTCACACCAGGGAAATCCACATTCCTTTATCTGAACACCAAGGAAATGAACGTCAATTATGACAATGAGTCCTTAAAGTTTGTCATGCTGCAAAACGGGACACTCAAACTGATGAGTCGCGACGGACGACACGACTATATGTCCTTTACAGGATATGATGGAACAAATGCAGGCATTGGATATGCGGTTCGTGAAATCTATACGATAAATCCCAGCATGAAGTTTTTTGAAATCAATGCGAACTGCGGCGCACATGCCAAAAACTGCGGATATTGGGTTGTCGGCAAGCGGGATGGAAACTGGGTTTGTTTCGTATCCATTGACAGTCTTGCACAGATGGGCTATACCTCGGGAGAATGGCATCAAATCAAAACTTCCTTCAACGAGGATGCGACCGGCAGATTCCTCCTCACCAGTCAGCACGAGTATATGCCGCCGGGAGCACAGTTCCAGTATCAACGAAAATTTGCTGTTGATCTTCGGCTTCAGCTTTTCTGGGATCAGGATGCTCAGTGGTTTGGCATCCGAAGACTCTAAGGCCAGCAAGGCAGACTGCATCATTCGCGGTCTGCCTTATTCATTTAGTCCTTCCGATAAAAATCACACTCATATCCGTCAGCTTTCAGCGGCAGTTCTCTCGCCCATGGTGGATTCTCCGCCATGATGGAGCATATTTCTTCGACCGATGAGATGCCTTTCGGCACTTCAAGCACGATTTCATCATGGACATGCATCACGATGGAGAAACCTTCTTTTCGCAGTCGCTTCATCGCAAAGACGAGCAGATCGCGTGCCGTCGCCTGCGTGATGTTTTCCACAAGTTTGCCTCCGAACGTCTCGATACGCTCCCACTTTCTCCCAATCCCAAGACCTTCATAGGTGACGGACTCCCCTCCAAACCGATTCTTGCCCATGCGCGGCTTTGCATATGCCAAATTCCTGCCGCTTGGCAGCCGGATGAACAGGATACCGCTCTTCCATGCACAGCGAATGCCATGCGTTTCCACAAGTATGCGATGCCGCACGCAATTTTTGACAGCGCGATCCACCTCCCACCAAAACCGCACAATACGAGGATTCGACGTGCGCCACAAGTCCACAAGCGGCTGAAGTTCCTCTTCCTTCATGCCGGATTCAACTGCGCCCATGGCAATGAGAGCGCCGACAGAACCGCCGTAGCCACAGCTCAAAACCGCCTGCTTTCCTTTCTGACGAAGTTCCGCATTCTCACCATGCTTTTCCACCTTGCAGTGAAACATGCGCGATGCCGTTTCGCAGTAAATATCTCCATTCTTTCTGAACACATCCAGTACCCATCGTTCGCCTGCAAGCCATGCAAGAACCCTCGCTTCAATTGCAGAGTAGTCCGCAACGATGAAACGCGATCCAGTGCATGGACCAAACGCCGTGCGAATCAACTGTGACAGCACATCTGCCGTACTATCATAGAGCATATCCAAAAGGTCGAACGAACCGTCTTTCACGAGCGTGCGGACCTCTGTCAAAGACGCAATATTGTTCTTCGGCAGATTTTGCAATTGGATGAGCCGCCCTGCGAATCTCCCTGTTCGGTTTGTTCCATAAAATTAAAACAAGCCGCGAGCACGATAATCTGCACCCATGGCCGCCTCCATCGCCATGTACTTCTTGACGCTTGTCTTGGCAAGTCTCTGACGAAGTTCCAATACTTCCCGCACATCTCCCGTCGCCGCCTTGAGCATCTCCGCCACTTCGCTCTTTGCCAGAGATTCCGTTCGCATCCCCTTCCCGCGCAGCCAGTTCATAAGCTGCAGCGGAGAGTTTGGATTTTCAAGCCCTGTAAGTTTTTTTGCCCTCGCAAGATAGAGCGACTTGCTGCGCTCATCGCAGAGAATTGCCTGCGATGCAAATTCCGCATCTACAGCAATGCCACGGTCGTTGATTTCCTGGTCTATGACGTAGTTTTCCCACTCGCTCTCCGGCACAGGAAACTTCTTCAATCTTTCCTGAATCGCCATTTCCGTTTCCACATCGCGTTTATTGTATGCTTTGAACATCTCCCACTTCTCCGAAGCATCCGCAGGCAGATTGCGTGTCCTGCCGCCGTTGCTTTTTGTCGCTTTACAAGGTGTGCAGAAATAGCGGACAAGGTCCTTGCCCTCTTCCATCTTCTGTCGTTCAAGACGCAGCACAGCTCCCACATCCTTGAGGGATAAGGGCAGGCCAAGCGTCGCCGCCCAAACCATGGAGCATCGCCATGCGTTCGGCCGCAGTCTGACGCCAAGGTATCGCGACAAGCACACACGCTCAAACATGGCATTGAATGCCCATTTGATGACACGATCATCCGTCAATGCCGCAAGAATCTCTGCCGGAATCGTTTCCCCATTTGCCAAATCCACGACATGCACCGTTCCGCCGTCTGCGGCATAACCGAACAGCAGGACTTCAAAATCTTCCGATGCCGCATACTTGTAAACGCCTGCTTTGGCGAGCAGCACACTGGAAAATGTTTCAATATCTATACTGATGGATTTCATATTCGCCCTCCCATAAAACAGGCAGCGGCTCTCACCGCTGCCCATCCCTATAGACTTAGTTGAGGAAGTCCTCTTCATCGTCGTCGACACTTGCAAAATCCGCAGCGGCGGTCGTGCGGCCGCCGAGCGGTTCGCCATCCTCAAGTTTCTGAATGTTCCCCAAGCCGCAGGCGATTCCTTTGTTCCCGTTGCTGTTAAACGCATACAGCGTGATGCTCACACGCGCATAGCAGCCGGAATACACCTCATCGCGATCCAGAATCGGCTGCACCTTGCGGTCGACAATCTGCGGAGCCGTCCGGGAGTTTGCGTTGATGAAATAGGCGTCCTTGTAGTTCTCTTCCTCGGGACGTTCGATGTCGCCATCGCGCAGCGGCAGCTTGCTCGACGCCTTGTTCGGCTTCTTACCGCCGAACTTGCCGATTCCCGCCTCGATGGCGGCATCCACCGCCGCCTGGATCGCTCCGATGGTCGTCGTGTCCGACTTCGGAATGATGAGACTGACGGAGTATTTCTCCTCACCGCCGTTGATGGAAGCCGGCTCCCATACGTTCGCATAGGAAAGGCGAACCTTGCCCGTGATGACCTTCGTGTTGATGTTTTTCATAGCCATGTCAATTTCCCTCCATAATATCTGTGAATTCGGCTTGTGCATTACCTGCATGAATGGCCGGACGCCTGTCCGAGAGCGGGACGAGCGTCGGCCTTCCGGGCGGCTTTACGACAAGACTGCCGAGAATCTCCATGAACGCTTTCTTCCCCATCAGCTTTTCCATCTGCGTCAGCGTAATGAGCTTCTGATCGAAGATGTCCGTATAGCCTGCGGCCTCCGCTGCTCTTGCAGCAGACGCTTCATCCTTGTACTTGCGGACGGAACGCCCCTCCACGACCTTGAATCCCTTCCATCGCTTGCCATGATTGACCGCTGCATCCGTCGCATAAGCTAGAACAGCGTTCGCCCACTTGATAAGGTCAGGAATTTCACTGAGGACTTCCTCGATTTCCTCGTCCGTGATGAGCGGCGGAAGCTTGAATTCCTCTCTTGCCAGGCGCAGCTTCTCTTCCGCACGCGCCCGGCAGCGTGCGGAGGCACGGCAGAACGTGCACCACACACCTGCACAGAATTCTCCCTCACCGGCATAGGCGAGCCGTGCCTTTTCTGCAAGCTCGTCCCTTGCCCATCGCAAAAGTTCGTCTTTCGGAAGCGACCATGTGCATATATTCTCCCTGCGCGGTTGAAAGATGCTCATGGAAACGGTTCGGATATCATAGACTCCGTCGAGAAGCTCCAATGCGCCGAGCGCATAGAGCATCATCTGTGGATTGCGCTCCGCTTCCACGAGCACGCCCATGCCGTACTTGAAGTCGATGACGCAGAGCGTATCTCCTCCGACGATGATGCAGTCCGCCGTCCCGAAAGCTTCCGGCACATAGCGCGTAAGATCAAGACGCTGCTCGACAAGCGTCATCGGCGAGGGGATTTTCCGCATCTGTTCCTGCACGAATGCGACATAATCATCCGAGCAGCGCTCCATCTCTTCATCCTCGAAATCCGAATGCGGCCGCTTGCTGCGCAGATGCAGAAGCTTGCGCAGCTTATGCTCGCAGAGCGCGTGCGCCGCCGTCCCTTCGGCGGCAGCCTCGCTTGCAGCAGAGGGAAACTCTCCCTCAAGCCGCGCGGACGGCGGGCAGTTCATCCACCGAAGTGCCGCCGACGGCGGCAGCAGTGCATGTGCCCCCATCAGAGCGCCTCCGCTTCTTCGCGCATCGCAGCGTAATTTTCGTCCGGGATATCGCTCAAGCGTTCCGCGCCATACTTCGTAATCAGCGCCTTGACCGCCTCCCGCTTTCCCGCCGCACTCTTGCGCACGAGAACGGCACGCACCTCTTCGAGTCCTACGCTTTTTGCAGGCTCGCTGCTGTGCGGCATCGCCTTTTCCAGCGCATCGGCTGCATCACGCAGCATCTTGGGCAAGTCTTTCAAATCAACCATCAGAATCAGTTCCTTTCAGCAAAATCTTCTTTGCGGCATTTCGGGCAATCAGGCTGATTGCCATCAGCAAGGCTGCGATTTCTTTCTTTCGCATCGCTTGTTCCCCCTTTCACTAGAGGACGGCCAGAATCCGGCGAAATGGTCACCACGTTCCCAATTTTTTTCGGAGAAGGGCGAAAAGTTTTTCTTTTTTCTTCCGAATGCTCATCTTGGACTTGTAGCCGAGAGCTTTTGCGATGGTGCGCTCGGATTCCCCGGCTTTGATCCGTTCGAGCAAATCCCGCTCTGCGGGAGTAAGCTCCTCCATCGCTTCAGCCAGCTGCTCCAACATGATCTTTTCAATGCAGGAATCCTCCAGATTGACGGAAAGCCGTTCGTCATCCTCCATAAAGTTGATGGAGGATTCTAAAAATACAGGCTGTGTGCAATGTTCGCAGTCATGGTCACAGGCATTTTCCCAATCCTTATAAATGCAAAGGCTCTTCGCCCGTATCTCCTGCTTCTGCTCGCGCCATGTCGTACGCATATACTCGCGATACACATCCTCCGTCACCGGAATCATCACGACTCTTACCCGACGATTGCCAACCATACGCCATTTGACCGTCTTTCGATCAATGTCGAAATCCCGAATCATTTGGGAATCGACTTCCAGCGGAATGAAATAGTCTTTGATGGTGTCGCTCATAGTTTTGCCTTCCTTTCGTTCTTGCCGAACGGCGGGATGCAAAACTACGCATGGGCTTCTATCCGAAAATGGGCGTAAAGAAGCACGGTGGGAGCATAGAGCTACTGACAAGCTCGTTACCTGTCAGCATCCCTATCCGCATCCCGCCGTCCTATGGCCATCTTGGACAACAGATTGACTACTTAGGGAAACCGAATTTGATTTTTCCTATCACCTCCTTAGAAATCTTTCTACATAGAAGCGCATACATATGAAATGCCCTTGTGCTCACTAAGGCTTCGCTATTGTTCTTCTAAATAAAAAACGACAGCGAGATACCGATAACTGGTCGGTACCCGCACTGTCGTCTGGCGCTCTCGCGGATAAATATTTATTTCTCGTAACAATGAGAGATGTTCATCGTCTTGTCGGCATTCGCTGTGATTCTCGTAACGCAATGCTGACGACGAATCTCAATAAGTCTATCATCCTTACTCTTGTCAAAGACACGCTTTTTGTCCAAATTCCGCACCTCTTCCATTCCTTCGCCGACTTTCCGAAACACTCTCATAGAATTCCTCCCCCAATGTAGATTTTTATTGACAAATGCCTACTATTTGTGGTAGGCTGTGGTCAAATAAAAACTCGCGCTTTCTATTGCACGAGCTTGACCATCAATCATTCAACCATTACATATTACCACTATTTGTGGTCATTGTCAACATTATTATCACACTTATCGAAAGGAGGCTATCATGGGTTTAAAACTGGGCGCTTACATCAAAGATGAACGGCGAAACAAAAAGATTTCTGCCAAAAACCTCAGCACCAGGACAGGAATATCCAAATCTTACATCGACTATATTGAGTCTGGTGCGCGAGAACCGCAAGTGGATATGCTTGCAAAGATCGCGGTTGTCTTGGATGTCCCCTTGGAAACAATGGTCAATATTCAAAAAAGGGAGCAAATAGAATCCGCTATCACGAAACTTAAGGTCAGTGATGTGAAAGCCAACGACGATGAAATTCGCGCTGTAGCAAGGACGGCAAACAGCAGTCAGTTCATCGATGCGGCCGCTCTTGCCAAAACGCAGGCTGCTTTCCGCGCTACGGAAGACGATAGCACCATTGCCGATTTCGTACAAAATCCCAAGCTAAAAGCCATCGTCAAAGCTGGAGCCACTTTGACGGACGAAGACTTGGAGAAGGTAAAGAAAGTCATGGAGTCGCTTTATCCTGATGCCTTTTCCAAGCAGCAGTGAACGTGCACTGCGTATTTTCTGCAGCGCTCATCAATTCCTCCGTGAGCATGATATCCGTTGGCTCCCGGTGAATCCGGAGGATATCATCAACCAGCACCACAATTGGGAGCTCAAGTACGTCCATCAACTTGCCCACGAAATTGGTGAAAACGAGCAGCATGTCCTAGACCACGTCATGCGCAGTCAAGACGGGCTGTCAATGTACGATGTAAAGGCAAACAAGTATAGAATCCTCATCAATGCTGCCGATACTATACCTCCTGGCCGGCTGCTTTGGACGAAGCTACATGAGATTGGGCATATATACTTGGGACATCTGCGAGACAACCATCTGACAAAAATCGTCAAATCAGAGCTTCCGCTGGAACTGTACGATCAGCTGGAATTTGAAGCAGATATGTTCGCCGGGGAGGTGCTGGCCTCAAAGTGGCTGATGCGCAGTCTCGATGTGTATGACGAAAAAGCCATCACTATGATCTGCGGCATTTCTGATAAGGCGGCGCAGAACAGATATGTCAAGGCCACGGAGGATTATCAATTTATCCCAACCAATGTCATTCTGACACAGGAGCGATTTGCCGATTACTGCAAGGAAATCACGGTCTGCATGGACAAGGATGATATATTGATGCCAGAGTTTATCTCGCAAAATCAACCACGTCCCAAGTATATCAAACCCAAGGCAAGATTTCTGCGGCATCCCGACGAATGCCCCTACTGTGGCGGACGGCACAGCAGCAGTGCGAACTACTGCCCTTACTGCGGCACGGTTCTGAAGCCATCACCAAAGAACTCAGAAAACAAACCATGCGGCAATCGTCAAAAATGTGATACTGTTTTCTGCGAACAGTGCGGCGCGATGGTTTTCCGTATCAGGCAGGGCTTCTGCTTTGAACAATGTGAACTCTAATGAAGCGTAAACTATGTATATAAGTTAGGAGGAAGGCGTTGATTACGGGCGAACTCAAAAACAAAATCGACAGCATCTGGAATGATATGTACTCTTACGGGCTGGCGAATCCTTTGACCGTCATTGAGCAGCTTACGTATCTTTTTTTCATTAAGTCTTTAGATGATGTTGAAACAGATAATGAAAAGAATGACGCTCTCTTGGGCATTGCGAACGGCAGACGAATATTCCCCCAAAACGACGAAGGACAAGCCATGCGGTGGCATATCTTCCGAGACAAAAAGGCCGAGGAGATACACGAAATACTGGGGACGAAGGTGTTTCCCTTCATTAAAACCTTGAAAGGAGAACCAAATCCTAGGGAAAAAGACAGCCGCAAGAGCGCCTATGCCCGCTATATGCAGGACGCCACCTTCGCCCTGCCGAATCCTCTCATCACAGAAAAAGTCGTCACCGCCATTGATGAACTTCCGTTGAAAGACAAAGACCTCAAGGGCGATCTCTACGAATATATGATCGGCAGAATCCAGACTGCCGGGCGCATCGGACAATTCCGCACGCCGCGCCACATTATCCGGATGATGGTGCGCATGATGAAGCCGACGCTAAAGGATTTTATCATAGATCCGGCCTGCGGCACAGGCGGCTTCCTCGTGGGAGCCGGAAATTTCATCAAGGAGCATTATGATTCTCAGCTACGTACCAACCGGAAAATTCGTGACCATTTTCAAGATGAAATGTTCACAGGCTACGACACCGACCAAACCATGCTCCGAATCACGGCCATGAACACCATCCTTCACGGCATGGACAATGCGAATATTCGTTTCAACGATTCCCTGTCGAAAAACAACACCGACGCAGATCAATACACTCTCATCCTCGCCAATCCCCCGTTTAAGGGATCGCTGGACAACAATACCGTAGCGGCCAATCTCATATCGAAAGTTGATACGAAGAAAACAGAGCTGCTTTTTGTGGCGCTTTTCCTGCGATTGCTTGACGCAGGAGGCCGTTGCGCTTGCATCGTCCCGGATGGAGTCCTCTTCGGATCGTCCAGGGCACATAAGGATTTACGGAAAGAACTGGTTGACAACAACAAACTCTCAGCGGTCATCTCCATGCCATCTGGCGTTTTCAAGCCTTATTCCGGGGTATCAACAGCCATCCTCATTTTCACCAAGACAGGTTCCGGCGGTACGGATGACGTTTGGTTCTATGACATGAAATCCGACGGATATTCGCTCGACGATAAGCGAGATGATTTAGGAACAGGCGGCGACATCAATGATATCGTAACGCGTTTTGAAAATCTTGATGCCGAAAAAAGCCGCAGCCGCACCGACCAGAGTTTTATGGTGTCGGCGGAGGAAATCCGGCAAAACGGTTATGACCTGTCCATCAATAAATACAAGAAGATTGAGTATACGCCTCTGGAGTATCCACCTGTTGCGGAGATTATGCAGGACATTCGAGGACTTTATCACAAATTGGACGATGTTCTGACACGGCTGGAGGAGCGACTATGAAACTCAATGAAATTGCTACCATAACGATGGGACAGTCCCCAGATTCTGCATCTTATAATATTGTGCGCGAAGGTATTCCTTTTTTTCAGGGAAATGCCGATTTTGGAAAAGCACATCCAAATGTAAGAGTTTGGTGTTCATCCCCTAAAAAATATGCCCATAAAGACGATATTCTAATTTCTGTACGTGCTCCTATCGGCGCATTAAATGTTGCAGATCAAGAATGTTGCATAGGGCGAGGTTTAGCGGCAATACAGGTTGTTTCATTAAAATGCCTGAAAGATTATATATTTTATTTCTTGAGTAGTCGTGTGCCTGAACTAAATGCAAAAGGAACAGGGAGTACATTCAAAGCTATTTCAAAAGGCATACTTGAGAATATTGAAATCCCGTTGATTTCTTTAGAAGAACAGCGAGAGATTGTGAAAAATCTGGAGGACATAGACCAAGCGATTGAGATGTGCAATCTTCTGACGGAAAAGACTGAGGATCTCGTCAAATCACGGTTTATAGAGTTGTTCGGTGACCCTGTGACGAATCCGAAGGGGTGGAAAATGGGTTTCCTTAGTGAATGTTTACAAAAAATCGAAAGCGGAAAGAGTTTTATATGTGATAGCAACGAACGGCAAGGAACATCCCCTGGGCTACTCAAATTAAGTGCTGCAACTTATGGCGTATACAACCCTCAAGAAAATAAAGCTCTTCATTCAGATGCTGATTTTGTAAAACAAGCAGAGATTCATGCGGGAGATTTATTATTTACGAGAAAAAATACACCTGACCTTGTCGGAATGTGTGCTTATGTTTGGCAAACTCCCGAAAATTTGATGATGCCAGACTTGATTTTTCGATTGATTCCTAACAAAAACATTCATCCGATCTTTCTATGGAAGCTAATCAATCACGATGTATTCCGTCCGAAAATCAAAAAACTGGCTACGGGTTCAGCGCAATCTATGTCAAACATATCGCAAGAAAGACTAAAATCCCTTGTTGTATTTGTCCCTCCCCTCGACCTACAAAACGAATTTGCCGCCTTTGTCGAACAGGCCGACAAATCGAAATTGGTAATCCAAGAACTCTTAAAAAAGCACGAATTACTGAAAGAAGCCCTACTGCAAAAGTATTTTGGTTGATTAAATCTGTGGCGTCAGTGGTCGGTAGAAAGAGGTAATTCAATATGAAAGAGCATCTGATGACCGAAATCATGCAAGGAATGCTCCCTTTTTTAGATAACGCCCAAATGGCACACCTTCAAACGGTGTTGACACGATGCTTGATCGACAAAGAAATCATTGATTGCCCGAGGACAAGCGATCCTATGGACACGGTGACCAACGACGAACTGATTGCCACGTTTATCGCTGCCAAGAAGGTGGAAGGATGCAGTGAAAAAACTATCCGCTACTATCAGACCACTCTCCGCAAGGTGTTGGATAGCCTCGAAAATCACGTCACCCATATCACCACAGATGATTTACGGAAATATCTGTCAGACTATCAAGAGAAGCATCAGTGCAGCAAGGCGAATATCGATAATATCCGGCGCATTCTCTCTAGTTTTTTTGCCTGGCTGGAGGAAGAGAACTACATCCTTAAAAGTCCGGTGCGTCGCATCCACAAAATCAAGACGGCTAAAGTTGTCAAAGAAACTTACACGGACGAGGCTTTGGAGCAAATGCGGGATAATTGCACCAATATCCGAGATTTAGCTATGATTGATCTCCTGGCTTCCACGGGAATGCGTGTTGGTGAATTGGTAAGGCTCAATCGCGCTGATATCGACTTCGAAAGCCGGGAGTGCGTCGTATTGGGGAAAGGCAGCAAAGAGCGTCCCGTGTACTTCGATGCACGAACGAAAATTCACTTAAAAAATTATCTGGACAGCCGCTCGGACGATGACCCGGCTCTCTTCGTCTCTCTTTTGAACCCCCATCATCGTTTGCAAATCAGCGGCGTAGAGATTCGCCTCCGAAATATGGGGCGTATGCTGGGAATCCCAAAGGTACATCCGCATAAGTTCCGCCGTACCCTAGCCACGAAAGCCATCGATAAAGGTATGCCCATCGAGCAAGTTCAGCAGCTCTTAGGTCATAGCAAAATTGACACCACGATGGAATATGCTATGGTCGATCAAAACAATGTGAAAATCTCGCATCGCAGGTACATCGCATAGGTTTCAAATCACGGCTTGTCGCTGACTTTGAGGAGGTGGCGGCATGAGCCTGTCAACATTGGCGGATGCGTGTAGCTCGATGTCATCAAATATCGCCCAAAAAGATTTAGTGGGTCACAAAGGACAATATCCCATCTATGGGGCAAGTGGACTCATTGGGTTTGTAAATTTTTATAAGCAGGAGCAGCAATATATAGCCGTGGTCAAAGACGGAGCTGGCATCGGGCGTGTGTTTTCTTTGCCACCGTATTCCTCGGTTATAGGCACAATGCAATATCTGCTACCCAAAGATAGCATTGATGTCAATTACCTCTATTATGCAGTACAATTCATGCATCTTGAAAAATACTACACTGGATCCACGATTCCACACATTTATTTTAAAGACTACAAGCATGAGCCGCTTAACATCCCATCCAGAGATAAACAGCAAGAAATCTCAAGCATATTGATCCTAGTCGATAAAGCGATAGACACACTCCACGCACAAATAGCCCATCTTGAAGAGCTCGTAAAGTCACGGTTTATAGAGTTGTTCGGTGACCCTGTGACGAATCCGAAGGGGTGGAAAATGGGTTTCCTTAGTGAATGTTTACAAAAAATCGAAAGCGGAAAGAGTTTTATATGTGATAGCAACGAACGGCAAGGAACATCCCCTGGGCTACTCAAATTAAGTGCTGCAACTTATGGCGTATACAACCCTCAAGAAAATAAAGCTCTTCATTCAGATGCTGATTTTGTAAAACAAGCAGAGATTCATGCGGGAGATTTATTATTTACGAGAAAAAATACACCTGACCTTGTCGGAATGTGTGCTTATGTTTGGCAAACTCCCGAAAATTTGATGATGCCAGACTTGATTTTTCGATTGATTCCTAACAAAAACATTCATCCGATCTTTCTATGGAAGCTAATCAATCACGATGTATTCCGTCCGAAAATCAAAAAACTGGCTACGGGTTCAGCGCAATCTATGTCAAACATATCGCAAGAAAGACTAAAATCCCTTGTTGTATTTGTCCCTCCCCTCGACCTACAAAACGAATTTGCCGCCTTTGTCGAACAGGCCGACAAATCGAAATTTGCTGTTTTGATGCATCGACAAATCTCGCTAAAAACCGCCCTGCTATCAGCAATGTTTTCATCGTATACAAATTCGGACAGACGGATTTGCAAAAGTTTACATCGAAGGAGCGTAGAACATGACGAACTTTGACTTTTTGAAGAAGGAAACGCAATTTGCAGCCTTTGCCGAGGCCTGCATTGAGGCAGAAAAGTCTATCTCTGTAAGCCCTGCACTCTCTGCTCTTGGTGTCCGAAAAAGTGCGGAACTTGCCGTAAAATGGCTCTATTCCGTAGATGATACTTTGCGTCTCCCCTACAAGGATAATTTCTCAGCCCTCGTATATAACCCATCCTTCACAGACTCTGTCGATAATAAAATCCTAAATTGCCTTCGCTTCATCATTAAACTTGGAAATTTCTCTGCACACACGAATAAGCAAGTTACATATAAAGAAGCCATCCTTGCTCTGGCAAACCTGTTTGAATTTGTCCAGTTCATCGACTACTGCTACGGCAAATCCTATACGGAACGTGCCTTTGATGAATCCATTTTAGCTGCTGACAAAAATCAGTCCATTTCAAATAAAGAGTGGGAAACTCTCAAGGATGAACTTTCCCAAAAGACCAAAGAGCGTGAATCCTTGGCAAAAGAAATGTTCAACCTCAAAGCAGAACTTGCCGAACTTCGCAAAAAGAATGAAGTGACACATACATTTGCAGTATCCGCTGCCGCCGCCAAGACCGAAGCGGACACCCGCCGCACCATCATCGACGTTGACCTCAAGGAGATGGGCTGGACATTTGGCGAGGACTGCCTCACAGAGGTTTCTGTTAGTGGCATGCCTTCCACCGCCGGAGGAGGACGGGTCGACTATGTCCTTTACGGCAACAATCACAAACCTTTAGCCGTAGTGGAAGCTAAAAAAACGGGGATTGATGCCGAGGTAGGCAGAGAGCAAGCCCGACTCTATGCCGATTGTTTGGAGCAAATGACGGGGCAGCGCCCGCTGATCTTTTATACCAACGGTTATACCACATGGTTTTGGGACGACACGAACTATGCCCCCCGCAAGGTTTATTCCGTATTCGCCAAGAGGGATATGGAACGCATCATGAATCGCCGAAATCAAAAAAAGCCATTCCGTCAACTCGCGATCAATGACGACATCAGCAATCGCCCCTATCAGAAAATTGCCATCCAGAGGGCTTGCAATGAATATGGCAACAACAAGCGAAAGGTTCTGTGGGTAATGGCTACCGGATCTGGCAAGACTCGGACAGTTATTTCGCTCATCGACGTACTCTTGGCGCACAACTATATAACCAATATTCTTTTTCTCGCCGACCGTATAGATTTGGTGCGGCAGGCGAAAAAGGCATTCACCATGCATATGCCAAATCTCTCCACCTGCAATCTTTTAGAGCGTGGCGATGACAAGCCCACCGATCGGGCGATTTTCTCTACCTACCCCACCATCATGAACGCCATTGATGACATGAAAACTGCAGACGGGCAAAAGCTTTTCACGCCCGCCCATTTCGACCTCATCGTCATCGACGAGGCACACCGCAGCATTTTCAAAAAATATCGCGCCATTTTCGAGTATTTTGACGCCTTGTTGATAGGTCTTACAGCTACTCCCAAAACGGACGTCGATCACAACACCTATGATTTTTTCGATTTGGAAAACGATATGCCAACCTTTGCCTATGAATATGAAGAGGCTCTGGCAAACAAGTATCTTGCAGATTACCACTGCATTGAAAAACTCTACAGCATTCCCACCGAGGGCATAAGCTATGATAAATTATCGCCAGAGGACAGGGAACGCTATGAGGATGCCTTTGACGAGGATGATGATATGCCAGAATTTATTTCTTCCTCAGAGATGGATCGTGTGTATTTCAATGCGAACACCACTCAGCGAGTCCTTACGGAGATAATGTTAAAGGGGATAAAGGTGGACGGCGGCGACAAGCTAGGCAAGACCATCATCTTCGCCAAAAATCACAACCATGCCGAGTTTATCAAGAAGCAGTTTGATAAACTCTACCCCGAGTACAAGGGACGTTTTGCACGAGTGATCGACAACAAGGAAAAGTATCGTAAAAAGCTATTGGAGGATTTTGAAGACAAAGACAAGTTCCCGCAAATCGCCATCTCCGTAGACATGCTGGATACAGGCATAGATGTGCCGGAAATTCTCAATTTAGTGTTTTATAAGCCCGTATTCTCAAAAGCCAAGTTCTGGCAAATGTTTGGGCGCGGCACAAGGCTCTGCGCAGATTTATTCGGCCCTGGCGAAGACAAAAAAGAATTCTATATCTTCGATTACATGGGAAACTGCACCTATTTTGCCAACAACCCCAAAGGAAAAGAAGTCGATGGAGTGACATCCCTCTCTGAACTCACCTTCAGTTTGAAGGTGAAGATGATGAAGGAACTGCAGGCAATAGAATACCAACAGTCCGATCTAATAGGCTACCGAAAGGAACTGGTAAGTGAAGCTGTGGAAGCCATTTCTGCCTTAAATTCGCTACAATTCCAAGTTCGCCAAAACCTTGAATATGTGGAGAAATTTTCTAGCATAAAAGCATTTGAGTGCTTGGAAGTAATATCTTCAGAGGAACTCGCGCACAACATCGCCCCGCTGATTCCTGCCGTGAACGAGGATGAATCAGCAAAACGACTGGATGTAATCATGTATCGCATGATGCTTTCTAGGGCGCAGCACGATGATAAAGCATTTGACGGATATAGCAAGAAAATCCGTCTGATTGCCGTGAAACTCTCTCAAAAAGCCACCATACCAGACGTGATTAAGGCCAAGGATACGCTGACGGCGATCTCGACCGAAGAATTTTGGCCAAACGCCAGCATTATAAAGATCGAGAGTATTCGCAAGGAACTGCGAGGACTCATGCAGTATCTGAAGAAAGAAATGAAGCTGAAAGAAATCAATATCACGGATGCCGTTATCTTTGAACGCGAAGGGGAACGACTAGGAACGGGCAACACATTAGACGATTACTACGAACGCGCCTCCCGCTATGTGAAGGAAAATGAAAACACCCCCGTTCTCGTAAAACTGAAGAATAATCTTCCTCTTGATGACAGCGACATCTCTATCTTAGAAGAAATCTTTTGGCACGAAGTTGGCAGCCAGGAAGAGTATCGAAAAATGCTCCCGGAAGAAACGCAGGATATGCCTTTAGGAAAATTCGTCCGAAGCCTTACAGGACTCACACAGGAAGCAGCGCAAAAAGCCTTCTCTGCATTTCTTGACGAAAGCGTATATAGCGAAGAGCAAATCGGTCTCGTAAAGTGCATCATGGATTGGTTGGTACAAAACGGCACAATGGATCGACAAGACCTCAGCGACAGTGAAAACCTTGGCGGTCTTTCCATAGGCGAAGTTTTCGAGCCAAACATGATTAAAAACATCCTCGCCGTCATCGATGGCATCAACACCAATGCTGCACCTAAGGCAGCCTAGCATGTACGGAGCAAAAATCATGCAAAAACATCGATTGACAAGGTGTCCAGAAAAAGGTATGTATTTCCGACTCCCAGCCACTCAGGCAGAAAGGCTATGCCATGAAAGAGAACACATGCAACGAAAATCTCCAACTTTTTGAAAATCAACCTATCCGCACCGCTTGGAGCGAAGATGAAGAGGCGTGGTATTTCTCCATCGTTGATGTGATAGGCGTGCTGACAGAAAGCAAGAATCCAACAGCGTATTGGCGAAAACTAAAACAACGACTCAAAGAAGAGGGAAATGAAACCGTGACAAATTGTCACGGTTTGCGATTGAAAGCCGCTGATGGCAAACGCCGCCTTACGGATGTCGCCAACACTGAGCAGCTTCTCCGCCTTATCCAGTCCATTCCATCAAAAAAGGCCGAGCCGCTCAAGCTCTGGCTGGCACAGGTGGGACGAGAACGCATTGACGAAACCCTTGACCCAGAACTTATCGCCGAGCGACTGGTATCTACCTACGAGCATAAAGGCTACACACGGGAATGGATCAACCAGCGGCTCATGGCGATCAGCGCCCGTAAAGAACTCACCGACGAATGGAAAGAGCGCGGCGTCAAACAAGGAAAGGAGTACGCCATTTTAACCGATGAACTCACTCGCGCATGGAGCGGAATGACCACCCGTCAGTACAAAAATCTGAAAGGGCTCAAAAAAGAGAGTCTGCGCGACAACATGAGCACCACGGAACTGGTGCTGAATATGCTGGCAGAAACCGCGACCAGGGAATTTTCCGCTGCCGAGCAGCCGCAAGGTTTTTCTCAAAGTATTTCCGTAGCCAAGCGGGGCGGCAAAGTAGCCGGAAATGCTCGGAGAGCCATCGAAAGTGAAACAAGGAAACCGAGCATCACGAGTAAGAATGCCTCGGAGCTTAATCATGTGGTTACGCAGATGATTGAGGTGAGCGCAGATGCAGCAATATCGGAAAATGATGTGAAGGACAACGAATAGATTGCAAACTTTCAGGACATATGTTCAGCCGCCACGCCAAAGGGCACAGTTTCCTTTTGCGCCCGATTCTGGCGATGGTACATCATAGCGTCACGCTGTACATATGTCCTCACGCCTTACAGAAACCTGCATTCACCTCGTTCTTACATTTTAACGATAGAATACCCTGAAACGATAGCTTTTTCTATCGTTTCAGAGTATTCTATCGAACCGACTATTTTCGTCTCCCACTCTAGATTCCATCTATGCTGCCTTGCCCGAATAACCTGTAAAACCTCCGAATTCCAGTGATTTCAAGGCACTTCTGCGCCATTTCAGGTGTATCATTCTCGCGGTGCTTTTGTCGTAAAGCGTCCACTTCTTCGTGAGGCTGGGCTTGATGTCCCCAATGCCAATCAAGCGGGCAATAATGCGGGAGACTTCGCTAGGGGTATAAAACTGGCCCTTGCTCTTGCCGGACTCTTGGGCGAACTTCATCATGAAATATTCGTAGGCGTCACCGATGATGTCATCGCCGCTGGCGCGATTGCTCTTGAATTCAATGGCAGGATTTTCGAATATGGCGATCAGTCCGGACACCTTGTCCACCAGTTCCTTGCCCGTACCAAGTTCGTCCGGGTTATTGAAATTGACGTCCGGCAGAGCGCCGGAAAGATGGTTGTCCTCCAAGAACTTCTGGAGGATTTTATCCACCGTCTCCGCCACATTAGGTGTGTATTTTGCCTCAATGAGTTCATCGAAGGACGCGCCTTGGTTTACCGTAAAATCGGCGCGCCGCTCCCCTTTGTATCGGTCGGACACATATTTGAAAAACAGCAGCACAAGAACATAATCCTTATAGCGGGCAGGCTCCACGCCTCCCCGAAGTTTATTGCAAGCCTCCCATAGGAGCGAATACAATTCTGATTTTTTCACAGCCATAACCCTCTTAAATCTCCATTTCTATCTTTTATCTTTGTTTCCACAAGAGATCAGCCTACAGCCAAATATCCTGATTCGATTTCCCGCTGTACGGCTTCCTTTATATTTGTTTTCGTAATTTTTAGCCTGCCATTGCTGGACAGCTTTACCAATTTGGTAAAACCTTCCTCCTGTTCCATCCTCGCAATAACGCTGGAATAGCCGCCCTTGTCGTTCGTAGAATGCGGAAGCGGCCCTGCCAGTATCAGTCGATACGCGCTGTTGTACTGAAGATCGCCAAACCTATACCGCTTGAACTCGTCATAACCAAGGTGAAGTTCCACCCTATCCTTGGAAACACCTTGGCTGGTTATGGATTTGACAATATCGTTTTCCCTAGCGGCAGCTTCTCCGAATACGATAATTTTGCCATGCGAGAGAGAATCGTCCCAATCACTCGCTGGTTGCCGGATTGCCAAATCCCCCAGACCGATTTGCCGCAAATAGTCGTCCAGTTGGTGATTCTTCCAAGCGAATTCCATTTGCTGATAGATTTTGTCCTGCACCTCATCCACCAATCCGGCAAAATCATTTTCAGACAGCAAAGTCAATGCACCTCCTCTATGAGGGAGGCAATTTTACCCTCCAATTCACGCTCTTGTCGTTTCAGCGAGGCAATGTGACGGCGGAGCGATGTATATTTCTCCGCAAGCTCTGCCTGTTCCTCGATAGGTAGCATAGGGATGAGAATCTTTTGCAAGTCCTTAATGGAAAGCGTTGTAATAGAACAGCCTTTTGATAGAAATTCTATTTGCTTGATACCCTCCCGACTTTTTAGGTAGCAAAGCACATAGATGGAGTTTACACGGTTCTCGTCAAGTTTCATAAAATACATATTGCCGTTGGCTAGAACCTTCTTCCCCTTCAAATCGGGAATGATGGCGACCTTTATCGGCGCACTGCGAGATATGACCAGACTTCCTGTCGTTACACAGTACTTGTCCCATGCTTCCGGTATGTCTGTCAAGTATGGCAGAGGCGTGCGGATGGCATCATCCTCGACGTCCTTAAGCATGAGATATTGAAATTCTGTTTCTTCCTTGGTGGAAAGCGCCTCCAGCTTTGCCGCCGGCACAAGCTGCCCTCGTTCTAACGAAATAAGTAAATTCCCCAAGGGTACACCATTTTCAACCTTGATACGAGCAGACGCCATATAATCCACGGGGCTTAGACCATATTCCCGCTCGGCAATCTCCTCGTGGGATACCGTGCGGCTGTAGTCCGTCACTTCGCTCACTCGCCGCAAAACTTCATCCAGGTTTTCCTGCGTCATTTCGCTGGTGAAACGCTCTTTTACTCTGCAATCTCTTGCATCCACCATCTTTACGCTGGTATTGCCATGACTAAACACCAACAAGTCACACAGAATATTGGTCGCAGGAAGAATCCCTTGAGGCAAAGCAATAACTGACTCCAAACGTCCGCTTTTCACAAGTCTACGACGCATTTCCTGCTCGCCCTTAGAGGCTCGGAACAACAGGCTGTCGTAGGTCAATATGACCGTTCTCCCGCCGTCTTTTTGTCTGGTAAGAGCAGACAGCACAAATGCCCAATCCATACGCCGGGTTCTGGGAATGCTTTCATAAACAAGGGCGAGGCCGGTATCTTGTGGCCGCCATTTTTCTATGCCATAATCATCTTTCATGCCAAAGGGCGGGTCAGCGAATACTTTATCCGCATTGAATTCAGCAGTCACGCTGTTGCCTTGACGAATAAAAAGCGCATCGCCCAAGAACAACGCCCTTATTTTGCTTACAATGGCAGCCTCGGTGGAAATTTCCGTTCCATAATACTTTGCAGCTTCTGTGTGCAGATAGGCATCAAGGATAAACCCTGCCGTCCCCGAGCAGTAGTCGAGCACCGTTTCCCCCGCGCCAATACAGAGCAATTCCCTCGCTATATATGCAAATGGCTTCGGTGTATCGGACAACCCGCTTCGCTTTCCATCATTTTTAGCATACCACGAGAAATCATTCACAATCACGGCAAGCAGTTCCTTCGAACTCCATTCATCAGCAAATGCGATGATTTCACGGAAACAGTTTCCTAATACATTACGAAGCTTTATCTTTACAGAATCATCTTCTACCAACCACTCTGTCAAATTCCTCAAGGTCTCTTTATTATCGTCTGGAACAGACTTCTTCCAATATGCCAATAACGCAAAAGACACGAAATCCGCCAAATCAGGCACGAATTTTGCTCGAAGCAGATTCATGCCATCCCGCGCCACATCCTTGTTGGGCATGTCTTTCAAGGCAAGCAGTTCTTCTTTAGAAAGCAACATGAACGGCGCTTGACTTGATGTTTCGAGAGCCACAGGCAACCCCTCCCATAAATGATTATATATAACTATATGACATAATCAAATTATAGTATAACGTTGCGCAGCCGTCAATAGTTATATATAACTTTTTCAAGAAATTCACTATCTATCGAGTGTTTCCTTCATTCAAGTTGGCTCTTCTTCCTTCCCATAAATACCTATATTAATATTTGTTTTCGACAATTGGGTTCTCTATTCCTGCTTAAGATTTATGCCTATGACAGAACGTCCATAACTGGCATACGTTTTTGAAGACCGTTATTTAAGCAAAATGTCAATGGCTGATTCTCGACAAGGGTGTCAAAAATCCGAGTCGTAAAAATGCTCGTGAAGCCAGTTCCCGTAAGCCTTCATGAACTCTGATATTTTTCCTTTCGAGTGTGCCATAGGGGTGTCAAACACTTTGACACCCCTGCCAGTTGGTCAATCTTCCATCGAGCGAAAAATCGCTGAACATCGTCAAAAATCAACGAGCTTCCAGACAGAGAAATCTCTGAAATCCCTTGTATACTGCGGTTTCACGACGTATGGCAGCGATAGCCTTTGTATCATTTTCACGCATTGGACATCTCCGTCCTCAGACATGGAATCAATGTTCTCGCGCTCGAAACGGACGGCGATCCCCTTCTCTTTCAAGCGTCGAACGGTATGAAGGCAATCTACAGTGTCACGGGCAAAGCGGCTGATGCTTTTGACGAGCACCACATCAATCTTCCCGGCGTTGCAGTCTGCAACGAGTCGCTTGAACGCATCTCTTTGGGCGATGCTCGTCCCCGTGATTCCTTCGTCCGCATATACACCGGCATATTCCCACTCCGGATTCTGCTGAATCAGCACACTGTAGAAACTTACCTGCGCCGCCAGAGAATGGTGCAGTGTGTCCACAGAAACACGGGCGTATGCCGCTACGCGCAGTTTCGGACGCATGGCGGGAGCGCTTCGTTCAATCTTCCGTATTTTCATCTCATCCGCTCCTTTCCATGCCTATATTCCCGTACTATCCGCACGATAGCAAGTCTATATCGGAAAATAAACCGCCAATGACAGGGCGGTATTTCTCGCGCATTTTCGTTTCAAAATCGAGATATTCTTCTCTCGACAGAACTTCCTTTTGCACCATTTTCCATGCGGTGCGCATGGTCATTTGATAGATGATTTCCCTTTTTCCAGCTTCCTTGCTCATCCGATTGCACACTCCTTTCATTAAAGAGAGGACATCTACAGCTGCCATGGTCACCATTGCGCCAAAAAAATAAACCCGGCAAGGTTTCCCCCCGGGCTTCGTTCCTTTATCCGAGCATCTGCTTTTCCCGTATCTCCTTCATGGCTTCCTGCAGCTTCTTCGGTACGGGAAGCCCCA
>ERZ773083.646-NODE-646-length-26930-cov-4.879033_pt1 | contig 26930 bp, 21 predicted proteins | sample MGYA00511465_ERZ773083 | MGnify/ENA primary metagenome ERZ773083 (study PRJEB29015, sample SAMEA2738001) | human oral metagenome | biome: human oral; feature: human-associated habitat; material: dental | place: China | collected 2060 ... | reverse complement strand
TTCTCTTTCTTATATTTGAAATTGAACTATCCAATATTAGTTTTTCAATAATTATCCCTTTTTTTCTAAGTGTCTTTATATACATTTTAGAAGCAATGGCAGACCCCATTCCCCCTTGTGAAAACCCATAAAGCGTAAAATTATTCTTTCCAAACTTTTCATTCAGCATTTCCATAGTATGAAAAATATCCTGCCCAAAACAATATCCCATCTTAGTTCTAGCTACATCAGACTTCCCAGAATTTCTCAAATCTGGAATAAAAAAACTATACTCCTTATCAAGCCCAATATCCTTAAACATCCCCAAATACTGCAATGCCGCCAGTCTATTCACACCACGTCCATGAGAAATAATCATAGTTTTTGTAGCTTCCTTATTTTCAATAAGCCATCCATAAAGCTGAATTTTCCCCGATTTATACTCAATTTCCTTAAAATTGTAACCATAATCATAAGGATTTGCCTTATTATTCTCAATATTATACTTCTGTCTTAACTTTTTACTATTATACACCTCTTCAAATGTGATTCTTGGATATTTCTCAATTTGATTAATAAAATACCGTATTGACAAATATGCAATCACAAAGAAAAATATCATAAATAGTACATTAACTATTATTAATAACTCCGTTCCCATAATTCACTCCTACTCTACTTTAATTTTTTTACATTTATAAAAGCATATAAAAGCACTTTAAACAATATCATTTTTTAATAATTTTTGACAAGGGAAATTTTAATTCCTTACTATTATTGCTTAATTTTTAAAGATTTTACTTTTATAGTTGCCTGTATTTTAATTTTGATTATTTAAATAAACAATTGGATTCAATTTTTCTCTTTTTCCTAAAAATAATTCTTTTAATAAAAATCCATTTTTCTCAATTTTTATTTTTTCAAAAAAATTTTCTTGAATTTTAAAATTTTTTATATTTTCTGAATTTTCCATATTCCCATTATTTTCAGAAAAACTTCCAAATTTTTCAATATCCTTCCAATTTACAAAAATATTTTTTTTCTCAAAATCATTTTTCCCCTCAATATCTTCAAAATTATTATTTTCTCGAATTTTCTTCAAATATTTCTGTCCTTTTTTATTAAATCCCAAAATTCTGACATAATTTATCTCAAAATCCATCATTTCAGCCTTTATGTTTAGCAAAATATTTAAAATAATCCGCTCCACACGCCTATTTGACAAGTTTCTTGACTTCGTATTTTCCAAAAATTCCCTATAATTTTTTGAAATTGCCGCTTCCCTATATATTCTAGCATAAATTTCACAATTAATGTCATAAATTTCCATTATTTTTTCTTTTTTTTCAGTCAAAATCTTATATTTTACGATTTTAAAGATTTCTTCCTTTAGTTTTTGAAAATTAATTCCATTTTTTATTTTAAATTCTAAATTTTCAAGAATTATTTCAAAAGACTTTTCTGGCACAAATTTCTGAATTTTTTTCAACTTTTCCAAAATAAGTTTTTTTGATTTTAAATTTTTATCGCCACAAAATTCTTCCAAAATTTTTTCCAGTTCATTCCGTAAAAACGAAGCACTGGCAAACTCTTCCCTCTCTTTTTCAACTTTTTCTTCATTATATTCTGAAATTTCCCTTTTTACAATAAACGGCTTTATTCCAAGATTACTTTTCTCAATCTCACGCATATATTCCAAAGCCAAAATATTATTCGATTTCACAATTCCATCCAGTCCATATTCCTTCAATGCCAACCTTTGAGAAGTGCTGTAGCTGTTGCCCTTTTTCATATATTCCATAAGTTTGTCCTTATAATCCTGCTTTTTCTGTAAATCAAGCACCTTTTGCAAAATCTCAATATTTTCCTCCTCTGCTCCAAAAACCTGAATATCCATTCCTAAATAATCCAAAATTCGTGTCGCCATCTTTGAAAAAATCTCAGCATTTTGAATCGAATAGTAAAGTGGAAGCTCCGCAACTAAATTAACTCCATACTCTAAATTAACCTGCGTTTTTTCCCATTTATCCAAAAACGAAATTTCTCCCCGCTGAACAAAATCCCCACTTACTACAACAGCAATAAAGACATCTTTACCAAATATTTCCCTAATTTTCCTGATTTGATACAAATGTCCATTGTGAAACGGATTGTATTCAGCTACAATTCCTATTTTTAACAATTTTTTCTCCTAAAAACTTTTCTTATTGCTACACATATTATATCATATATCCACCTAATTTTTATAAGTTTTTTTATTTCTTTCTAAAATTTCTTAAAATTTCTTATTTAAATCCTTTTCTTGAATTTTTTTGACGAAAATTATATAATGTATCCAATCTCTTTAATATTAAACTTAAACAATATTGAAATTTGAATAAAAATCTAAAATTTAAAGGAGCACAAAAAATGAAAATACACTTTATATTACACGAAACATTTGAAGTCCCAGGAGCTTATCTTGCTTGGGCAGCACTTTCTGGACACGATGTCACAATGACAAAAGTTTATCAAAATGAAAAACTTCCTGAAAATGCGGATTCATTTGATTTTCTAATAATAATGGGAGGCCCTCAAAGTCCAATTGGAGATAATAGCGAGTTTCCTTATTTTAATCCAAAAGCTGAAATTGATTTGATTAAAAAGGCTATAAAAGCTGATAAATACATAGTTGGGGTTTGTCTTGGAGCTCAACTTTTAGGAGAAGCCTACGGTGGAACTACAGAAAAAAGCCCTTCTTGCGAAATTGGGAATTTTCCAATTGAATTAACTGAAGCTGGATTGGGAGATGAAAATATTAAACATTTTGGAAAACAAGCTATAACTGGACATTGGCACAATGATATGCCAGGACTTCCTGATACAGCAAAAGTTTTAGCAAAAAGTAAAGGATGTCCACGACAAATTATAAAATACAGCGAAAAGCACTACGGCTTTCAATGCCATCTTGAATTTACAAAAAAAGTTGCAGAATTACTAATTGATTCAGATAAAGATCTTGAGAAGAAAAGCCAAACTTTACCTTATGTCCAATCACCTCAAACAATCCGTGATAACGATTACAATGAGATGAATAATCTTCTTTATGAATTTTTGGATAATCTTACAAGAGAAGAGAATAAAATAAAAATATAAAAAATCAGATTTATTTAAAATATTTTTTAAACCTTGTTTTTATACTATTTTAGGGTATAATTATAACAAATAAAAGTAATCTAAAATAGGAAATTCAGGAGGTTTTGTTATGATAAAAAAAATATTTTTTTTAATTTTTATAATATTTTGTTTTAATATTTTTTCTAATACAGATTACAGTACGTCTGATTCTAATTCTGACGTTTCAGTTTCAGAGCAAAGTACTTCTGATTATGATTCTACTAATATTAGCTCAGACTACAAAACTTCTGATTCTAGTGATAGTATTGGTGTTGTAATTCTAATTCTGATTTTTCTTATACCGCTATTTGATTCTAAGCCTAATGTTAAACCTAATGTAGATTATAATGTTTTTGTAATTTTAGATAATAACACAACTACAAATGTTGAAAATATTTCAAAAAAATTAAAAGAGAATGGAATTGAAAGCCTTTATGAAAAAAAATATATAATACAATTAACACTTTATCTTACAAAATATAATATGAATAATTTACATAAAATTAAGGAAATCATTGAAAAAATTGCAAATCAGACAAAATCTTTCAATGTAGAGTTTTACAGGTTGAGAAAAACAGATAGAAAATTACTTGTACTAGATGCTAAAAACAATGAAAATATACAACAACTAGCAGATGAAATTACAGTCAATCTGACTAAATATCATGCAAAAAATATAAATGTTCCTAATTGGATAAAATATATTCCAGAAAGAGAAAAACTTTTCAAGTTATACGGTTCGTCAGATGTATTTACAAATTTTGAACCATATATACCTTTACTTTCTCAAGTAAATTTATCTCAAATACAATCGTTTATTTCAAAATATAATTTTAATCCATTTAAATCCAAAGCTATTGGTATCGGAATCGCTCAAGTTGACGATTTAGGACAAGCAAAAGACATAATTTATTCGATAAAATTCAAACAATAAAAAAATCTAAAAGGGAACTAATTTCTAATAAAACTAGAAATAATTCCCTTAATTTTATTTTTCCAGCATTTTTAATCCATAAGATCTAAAAATATCTTCAGCCTTGTCAATCAATTCTTTCGTAGGAGTCGGCGTATCTTGTAATTTATACACTTTTTTCATTTTTTCCCACTTTGATTTTCCCATTTGATGGAATGGCAATATATCCACCCTTTCCACATTTGTAAGCTGTGACGCAAATTTTGCCCAGTCGTGCAAATCTTTTTCATCATCAGAATATCCTGGAACTAATACATATCTTAACCAAGCTGGTTTATTTATTTCCTTCAGATATTTTGCAAATTTTAGCGTATTTTCCAAATCTACAGAAGTCAATATTTTATATTTTTCAGGATTTATGTGCTTAATATCGAGAAGCACCATATCCACAAGCTCCAACACTTTTTTCGCCTTTTCATTAAAAATATATCCAGATGTGTCAAGTGCCGTATGAATCTTATTTTCACGGCAAAGTTTAAACAATTCCATCAGAAATTCAGGCTGCATCAAAGGTTCCCCACCAGACACAGTAACTCCGCCAGTTTTTATAAATCCCTTCACTTTTAAAATTTCCTTCATAACTTCCTGTGCAGTCAGCACCATTTTTTTATCTTCAATTTTCCAGGTATCAACATTATGGCAATATAAACATCGCAAAGGACATCCCTGTAAAAACAGTACAAATCTAATTCCCGGTCCATCTTTTGTCCCAAAAGACTCAAATGAATGTATATATCCTTTTACTTCCATATAAATTCTCTCTCTTTCTCTCTTACTTTTTTTAATATAAACTCAATATAAAATTTAATATAAATATTTATTTTATATTTAAATAATAGAAAATAATGCCGCATAACTCATATTTTTATGAAACTATGCGACATTTTTCATATTTTAACAATTTATTGAATTTGCTTAAATTGAATTTGTTTAACAGCTAAATTTAAATTTTAAATTTTTAAACTTCTAAAAATTACATTTTGTTTGAAATTGTTCTGTTAATTACATCTAATTGTTGTTCTCTAGTCAATTTAACAAAGTTTACTGCATATCCAGAAACTCTGATTGTCAATTGCGGATAATTTTCAGGATGTTCCATTGCATCTTCTAATAAATCTCTTCCAAATACATTTACATTTAAGTGGTGTCCTGTTTGGTTGAAGTATCCGTCCATTAATCCAACTAGGTTAGTTTGTTTTTCATTTGCATTTTTACCTAATGTTTCTGGTGTAATTGCGAATGTATAAGAAATTCCATCATTTGCATCTTCAAACGGGATTTTTGCTACTGAAGCAAGTGAAGCAACAGCTCCTCTTGTATCTCTTCCATGCATAGGGTTTGCTCCTGGTCCAAATGGTGCTCCAGCTCTTCTTCCATCAGGTGTATTTCCTGTTTTCTTACCGTATACAACATTTGAAGTAATAGTTAATACTGATTGTGTAGGGATTGCATCTCTATACATCTTGTGAGTTCTCAATTTGTTCATAAATCTTCTTGTAATATCTACTGCAAATTGGTCAGTTGCATCATCATTATTTCCGAATGGAACATAATCTTTTTCATTGATGTAGTCAACAGCATCTCCATCTTCATCTCTTACAACTTTAACTCTACCATATTTAATAGCCGCAAGTGAATCTGCAATAATTGAAAGTCCAGCAATTCCAAATGCTTCTGTTCTTCTGATATTGATGTCGTGTAATGACATTTCCAATGCTTCATAAGAATATTTATCATGCATATAGTGAATGATATTTAGTGCTTTAACATAAGTTGAAGCTAACCAATCTAATACTTTGTCTAATTTTTCCCATACTTCGTCAAATTCCAAGTATTCACCTTTGATTGGCTCAAATTGTCCAACTGGTGTAACTTGAATCTTAGATTTTTCATCTTTACCACCATTAATTGCGTATAATAATGCTTTTGGCAAGTTTACTCTCGCTCCGAAGAATTGCATTTGATGTCCAATTGTCATTGGAGATACACAACATGCGATTCCGTAGTCATTTCCAAATTGTGGTCTCATAATGTCATCATTTTCATATTGTACTGATGAAGTATCAATTGACACTTTGGCACAGAATTTTTTCCAAGTTTCAGGTAATTTTTCACTCCATAATACTGTTAAGTTTGGTTCAGGCGAAGTTCCCATGTTGTACAATGTGTGTAAGATTCTAAATGAATTTTTTGTAACCATTGATCTTCCATCTGCTCCCATTCCTCCAATTGATTCAGTTACCCAAACTGGATCTCCTGAGAACAATGCATCGTATTCAGGTGTTCTTAAAAATCTTATGATTCTTAATTTCATAACAAAATGGTCCATTATTTCCTGAGCTTCTTTTTCAGTCAAAGTTCCTTCCTGCAAATCTCTTTCCAAGAAAATATCTAGGAATGTAGAAGTTCTACCAATACTCATTGCAGCTCCATTTTGATCTTTTGTAGCGGCTAAGTATGCAAAATACAACCATTGTACCGCTTCTCTACCATTAGTAGCCGGTCCTGAAATGTCAAATCCATAAGCTGCTGCCATTCTCTTTAATGCTTTTAGTGCTTTAATTTGTTCAAAAACTTCTTCTCTAAGTCTAATTACATCTTCAGTCATTTCAGTTGGGTCTAAGTTTTTATACTGTTCTTCTCTATCAGCTATTAATCTATCCACTCCGTAAAGCGCAACTCTTCTGTAATCTCCGATAATTCTTCCACGTCCATAAGCGTCTGGAAGTCCTGTAATAATTCCTGTATGTCTTGCTTTTCTTATTTGTTCAGTATAAGCTGAGAAAACTCCATCATTGTGAGTTTTTCTGTATTTAGTAAAAATTTCTTCAGTTTCTGGATCTAACTTATAACCAAAAGCTTCCAAGCTGTTTTTAACCATTCTTAATCCACCATTTGGGAAGATTGCTCTTTTTAGAGGTGCATCAGTTTGAAGTCCTACAATTTTTTCCAAATCCTTGTCGATGTATCCAGCACCATAAGCATCTATTTGAGATGGTATTTTAGTTTCAGCGTCATAAATACCTTTTTCTCTTTCTACTTTAAACTTTTCAGAAAGTTCTTTCCACAATTTTGTTGTCGCTTCGGTTGGACCTTCCAAAAAGCTGTCATCTCCTAAATATTCTGTGTAGTTTAATCTGATAAATTCTGTAACATCAATATTGTCTTTCCAATTTCCTTCTTTAAATCCTCTCCATGCATCCATAATATTATAAACTTCCTTTCAAAAAAAAATTTTTTTTACTTTGTATTTTGTTTGTAATCATTTTAATATTGTAATCTTAAGTCCACAAGTATTATACCCCATATTTTTTATAAAAGCAAATATATTTTAAATTACTTTTTTCACTTTTATCATACAAAAAAACTATATTTTAATGGCTAAATTTACCATATTTTCACAAAAATAATTCGATATTATTTTACTTTTTTTACAAATCCTTTTGCTAATCTCAGCTTTTCTTCTGCTTCTTTGTAGCTACAATTTGTAAGTATCATTGTTATTGCCACTTTTACATTTTTATTGGCTTCTAGCAAATATTTGTGCGCTTCTTCTCCTGTAACTCCTGTAACTTTGGCAATTATTCCCTTTGCTCTTTCCACAAGTTTTTCGTTTGTCGGCTTCACATCGACCATCAGATTTTTATAGACCTTTCCAAGTCCAATCATTGTTCCTGTTGAAATCATATTCAACACCAATTTTTGAGCTGTTCCCGCTTTTAATCTTGTTGAACCAGCAAGAATTTCTGGACCGCAGTCAACTTCTATTGCAACATCTGCATATTTTGAAATTTTGGAATTTTTGTTACAACTTAATGCTATTTTTTTTGCTCCAACACTTTCGGCATATTTTAAAGCGCCGATTACATAAGGGGTTCTTCCACTCGCAGCGATTCCAAAAATCACATCATTTTGACTAAAATTTATTTTTTTTAAATCTTCCTGTGCCAATGTAAGTGAATCTTCTGCGCCTTCTACCGCTTTTACAAAAGCTTTTTCACCCCCTGCAATAATTCCCAGAACTTCATCTGTTGTGCTAAATGTCGGAACACATTCTACAGCGTCCAGTATTCCAAGTCTTCCACTTGTTCCTGCACCAAGATAAACAAGCCTTCCACCACGACTTATTTTATCTTTTACAATTTCTATCGCTTCTGTAATTTTATCAAGCTCTTTTTCTATCGCAGTTGGAACAGTTTTATCTTCCTCGTTCATTATTCTTAAAATTTCTTTTGTACTTAACTCATCAAGATTCTCAGTCTTTTTATTCCGTCTTTCTGTCGTCAAATTTTCCAGCATTTTCCCTCCTTTTTCACACCAGCAATCAGCTTTCTATAAAGCAAAACTTTTGCCAAGCCTTTATATAATCAACTAAAAACATCTCTTCTTCCGTAATTCTTCCCACAACATTTGATTTTCCAGTATTTTTCATGTCAATTTTTGCAATCATTAATTCTCCTGCGTAATGCCCATATTCGCTGCTTTCAATTATTACATCGCCTTTTTTTATAATTTTAGGAGCATTAAATACTTTGAAATTGTGATTTTTATATTTTATACGGCTATTTGACGAACGGATTAAGTTTTCTGAAGTATCTCCTCTGTTGTAGTGAAATTCGTCCAAAACTATTTTTTTCTCAATTTCTGGAATATCTTTTTCAAGTTTTACTGAAAAACTTACCATGTCTTTTCGCACTTTTTTAAATTCATCCAGTTCAGCATCTGTCGGATAACAATTTGAAATTATTATATCATCTATGTTTCCTAATGCCACTAAATGCTTAAACTGGACAATTAATGGCATATTTCTGTGCATTTCAAGAGTTGGAAGTCCCTGCGTTACAGGCCACGGTCCAAAAGTATCCTTGGCTTGTGAAGTAATAAATGCCGCCGTTCTCAAACCGTGTTTTGTAAAATTTTTTGTACATTTTTGAAAAAAATCTAATCCCAAACCTGTGTAAACATGTGGATAAAAATTGTGGCAGCCAGTTAAGTTAGTTTTGTTTGGCTGATAATCTATAATTGTATCAATATAATGAGTATTATTGCTCATATTTATTTCAATTTTTAAGTTTTTTTCATTAAAAGTCATAATACTCTCTTGCAACCCTGTAAATCCTACATCTAGCCTAATTCCATCCGCCTTTATTTCTTTAAAAAAAGACAAGTCGTCATAACTTATTTTCAAATCATCAAAAATTCTGGGACTGACATCTAAAATTATCTCAAAACCTCTTTCTTTTGCAAACTCATTTATCCGTGTAAATTTTTCCATAATTTGCTTTTTTGTTTCAGTTACAGAAAGTAAGCAGCTAAATATTCTAGAAAAGCTAGATTTACTGGCTTTGTCAATATATCTTATAATTTTTTCTTCAGTTGTCTTTTCAGGATAAATTGAAATTCCCAATTTTTTCATCTATTCTTCTCCAGTCTTTTCGGCTTTTTCTTCCACTAATAATTTTTTTTCGTAGGCGGTAAAAAAAGGATAATAAATTACAATAGAAATTACTATTAAAATAATATTTAAAATCACCGCTCTAAAATCTCCGTTTGTAGCTAGAAATGCTCCTATTGGCGACGGCAGTGTCCAAGGTGGCGTGGAAGTTACACGATTTACCCAGTGCATAGACATCGCAAAATAAGTAATTGAAGCATTTACAATGGGAACTATGATAAATGGAGGAAGCAGTGTCGGATTTAACATAATTGGCGCACCAAAAATTATAGGTTCGTTTATATTAAATATTGCTGGTAAAATAACTGCTTTTCCCAACGCTTTTCCGTAAGATGATTTTGCTTTAAAAAGCATTAAAAGTGCAAGTCCTATAGTTGTCCCTGAACCGCCAATCCAGATGAACCACTGGTACAAAGGTTCTGCCGCAATATGCGGAATGGCTTTCCCATTTGCAAGGGCTGTTGCATTTTGCTCCAATAACATAAGCCACAGCGGTCTTACAACCGAACCTATGATGGAATCTCCATGAATTCCAAAAGACCAAAAAAATGTTATTAAAAATACGATTACTACAACTGAAAACCACGAATCACTCAATTTTAAAAACGGTGTTACAATTAATCCAACTATGTGGTGCAAATCAATTTTTAACCAATAAGTGATAATCGTCAAAGTAAAGATAATTATTGCCGCAGGTGTCAACGCTTCAAAAGAACGAGCAACTGATTCCGGCACAGCATCAGGCATTTTTATTCTAAATCCAGTCTTTGTCGTAAAACGATACACTTCAACCGCAAAAATTGCAACAATTATTCCAACAAAAAGTCCTGCTGAACCCAAATTTGACATTTGCATCACATAACCTAAATCTTCTTGCAAAAACTGCGAACCTTTTGTCCCTTCCGCTACCACAACTTGAACCGCTTTTCCTCCAACAGTCTGAGTTATAGTTTCTATTGGATTTATCACTTTAGGCACTAATGTAAGTAAAAATGCACACACTGACAATATTGCACCTGTAATTCCGTCCAATTTATACGATTTTGCAAGGCTATAACCTATTCCTATAACCGCATAAAGTCCCATAATAAACATTGTCATACGAAATGGCAGCAATATTTGTGCTGCATGTTTTTTAGCTAATATCGAAATTGCCCAGTCTTTTGGAAACGGCGGAATTGCTATAATCAAAAATATTGAACCTATTATAATCAATGGCAAAGTCGATACAATCCCATCACGAATTGCTCTTAAATGTCTTTGCTCCGATATTTTTGCCATGTTCATTGAAAGTTTTTCCAAATTTATCATAATTTTTATTTCCTTTCTTTAATTTATTTTTCTAATCAATTTTATAATTTTAAAAAATGAAAATTTCAAAATTTTTTAAATCAACATCAAAAATTTAATCAAATTTTAAACCTATTCATTTTACAAATTTCAAAAATTAACCTAAAATTTCTTGTATCTGTTTTAATAATTTAGGTCCTCCAAGTGGACTATACCCCTGTGGCGTAATCATAGCACAAGGAACTTTTGCTTCTTTGGCACAGGCGTTTAATGTGTCAAATCTATGTCTAATTTGTGGAGCGACCATTGCGACATCATACCCATTTTTCACTTCTTCTTCAAATTGCTGCGTACTTACTGCCTTTACTTCAATTTCAACTCCTTTTGCTTTGGCTTCCTTTTTTAATGCGTTTACCGCCACCGCACTTGACATTCCAAGTGAACATACAAATAATACTTTCATTTTTTTCCTCCTAATTTTTTTAAATTATATATTTTTTAAAAATAAATTCCTTAATTCAATTACTTAAAATAAGAGCGTTTAAAAAATCTATCTTTAAAATCAATTTATTTAATCTTTTTCTCCAATACATTAATTCTTTTACACATTTTAATCATTTCTTCAATCAATGTTTTTGCTTCAATTGCCGTCATAAGATGGTCCTGCGAATGGACAAATAACACTGTTGGCGCTATTCCTCGTCCCTCTACCTCATCTTGTATAATTTCTGTCTGAACATTGTGCGCTGCAAGTAGTGCCTTATCTGCTTTCTTTAAAAGTTTTTCAGCTTTTTCAAAATTTCCTTTAAAAGCTTCATCAAGTGCTTCATAAGCTAGTCCTTTTGCTGTTCCTGCGCTATTTACAATATCAAAAACTACCATTTCCATTTTTTCGTTATCCATTAATTTTTCCTCCCTCATTTTCTATATTTCTCTCTATTCTCATAGTAATCCCTAAACTGTGGCAAATATTTTTCGTGTGCGTCCAATAATTCGTTTAAAACCTTTCTTCCAACAGTTGTTCCAGGCACCAATGGATTTGTTGCAAACGCTTGGAGTGCTGTGTAATAATTTCCTGTAACTGCGGCTTTTACCACAAGTTCTTCCATTGCTTTCATCAGCTGAATGTAACCTCTTTGTCCTGCATTTGGGAATTTTCCAAAAGTTATAGGTATAGGTCCATTTGCTGTGATGTATGACGATATTTCCACCGCCGCATCGTATGGCAAATCTGAAATTGCACCTTTATTTCTAGTATTTACGGCCATAATTATCCCTTTATCGTTATAAATTGCACTAATAAGTTCACAGGCCGCATCAGAATAATATGCTCCTCCTCGCTGTTCCAACTGTTTTGGTTTTTCTGACAAATTTTCATCTTTGTACAATTCAAACAGCTCTTCTTCAACTTTTTTAACAATTTCTCCTCTCGTACCTTTTTCTTTAAATGACTTCAATCCTTCTTTTAACATTTCATCTTGCAAATAATAATACCTATGATAGTCGCACGGAAGCATTCCCAAATCTTTAATTTGGTCATAGTCATAATTGATACTCACGATATTTTTTACTCCAAGATTTTTTTTATCCTGCCTTTTTTCCCACAAATCCGCTGTCAATTCATTTCCATTTTTATCCCAAACTCTATACCAGACAAAGTGATTTAATCCAGCGAACTGAAATCTAAACTCGCTCACATCTTTTTCATAAAGACTTGCGCAATCCATTTGCGTGTGAACTGGAATATTACAAAGTCCAACGATTTTATCAAAATCTGTGTAATTTAAAACCGCTTGGGTTACTATTCCCGCAGGATTTGTAAAATTGATAAGCCACGCATTTGGCGCTAGTTCTTTAATATCGCTAACAATATCAAGTATCACAGGAATTGTCCGAAACGCTTTAAACATTCCTCCTGCTCCATTTGTTTCCTGCCCCAGAAGGCCGTTTTCAAAAGGAATTCTCTCATCTTTAATTCTAGCAGCAAGTTGTCCCACACGAAACTGTGTTGTCACAAAATCCGCATCTTTTATAGCTTTTTTTCTATCCAAAGTCAGATGAACCTCGCAGTCAATCCCTGCTTTTTTAACCATTCTTTTAGCCAAATTTCCGACTATTTCCAGTTTTTCTCTCCCTTCCTCAATATCCACAAGCCAAATTTCTGTAACAGGCAATTCTTTTATCCTTTTAATAAACCCTTCAATCAGTTCTGGAGTATAACTCGAACCACCTCCGATTGTTACTATTTTAAGTCCTTTTTTTTCTTTTTTCTGTGACATTTTTATAAAATCTCCTCTCGTTTTGATTCCCAAGTATTCTTTTACATATTTAAAAAAATCTTCACTATTTAAACATTATTTTATTTCCCCACTTCCCCATATATCTCACAAATCTTCCCTTCGTCAACTCCCCAAAAATATGTAAGTACAAATCCTCCCAAATATGAAAAAAACATAGCTAAAAGAAATAAAAGCTGACTTCCAGGAATAACTATTAAAAGTGCAAGTAGTCCTGAAACTCCCTGAGTTATTGTTCCCAAATGCAGCATTACCGCAGCAATTCCTCCAAATCCTGAACCAAGACACGCTGTTACAAAAGGCTTTTTTAATGGCAGCGTTACTCCGTACATCAGAGGTTCTCCCATTCCTAAAATGCCAGCAGGTATTGTATCTTTTAATATTTTTTTCAATTTTTTATTTTTAGTCTTTATATAAAGTGCAACTCCCGCTCCAACTTGACCACCACCAGCGGTAATTATAATTGGCAAAAAATAATTTATTCCTTTTGTTGCTCCTAATGGGTCGTTTAATAAAATATGTATCGGAATCAGCGCCTGATGAAGTCCCATTGATACCAGTGGCAAAAAGCATGCCGATATGACAAATCCGCTTATAATCCCTGTTTTATTATAAATAAAATTTAAAAATAAAAATAAAATTTTTGTGATAATCTCACCTAGTGGCAAAATTACTAAAATAGCTATTATTCCGCATATAATCAATGTAAAAACAGGAGTTAAAATTTTTGATAATATATCTGGCACAATTTTTCGTACATTTTTTTCAACAAATGCAACAAAAAATCCAACTAATAGTGCGCTAAAAAGTCCTCCTGCACCAACATAAAAATTTTTATTAACAATTGGTAAGATCATTTTTCCAATATTTCCAATATTTTTTAAAATCGGCATATTTTCATTTTGAACAAATAAAGCTCCAATAATTCCGCCTAAAATCGCAGTTCCTCCGAATTCTTTTGCAGTGTTAATTCCTACAAAAATTGGAAGATAGGTAAAACTTATCCAGCTAATCGTCTTTACCAGTTGATACCACCAAATTGTCTGAAAATTTGAAGATACTATATCTATTGTATTTGTTACTCCTTGCAGCAGTCCAGCCGCAATAATTGCGGGAAGTAGTGGTACAAATATATTTGCTATCTTTTGAAAAAATAACTGAAATTTTCCATTATTTTTAGAATTTTTTTTATTCTTTATTAATATTTTTTTTATATCTTCATTTTTTATATCAACTTTTTTGTTATCATTGCTTCGGCTTTCATTCAAAGAAAGCTTTGTCAATTCTGAAAAATTTTTCCCAATTCTATCAACTTTTCCCGCTCCCAAAACTATTTGCACCAAATTTCCATTACAGACAACGCCAAGTACTCCATCAACTTTTTTTAATTCACTTACATTCACTTTTGAAAAATCAGAGACTTTCACTCTTAACCTTGTCATACAAGTCGTATTTTCTTCAATATTTTCCCTATTTCCAAGAAATTCTAAAATATCTTGTGCCAATTCCTCTTTATCCATAAAAATTTTCCTTTTAAATTTAAAATTCTCTTGCTTAATTATACCTTAACATTTTTATTTTTCCAAATGTTTTTGATTTCAATGTTTTTTTATTTTTGACTGTAAAATGCTATTTTATATAATATTATTTTTTTCATAAGGCAGAACGTAGAAATATTCGGAGAATATTCCTACTAAGAAAAAAGAAAAACTAAACTAAAAAGAAAATATAAATTAATTAATATAATCTAAAAGTTTCAAAATAATTGACAAATAAAATACTTAATGTTATTATTTGCATATAAAAATAAAAACAGAAAGCGAGAAAAATATATATGAAAAAGAAAAAAGTTGTTTTGGGAATGTCAGGTGGAGTGGATTCTTCTGTTGCGGCAATTTTATTAAAAAAACAAGGTTATGAAGTCATCGGAGTTTTTATGAAAAACTGGGAAGAAAAAGACGAAAATGGGGTTTGCATGGCTGAGGAAGATTACAAAGATGTGATTGCTGTGGCTGAGCAACTGGGGATTCCATATTATTCAGTAAATTTTGTAAAAGAGTATTGGGACCGAGTATTCACTTACTTTTTAAATGAATATAAAAGAGGAAGAACTCCTAATCCTGATGTGATGTGCAACAAAGAAATTAAATTTAGAGCATTTTTGGATTATGCGATGAAAATTGGAGCAGATTATGTGGCGACAGGACATTACGCCAGAATAATTCACGAAAAAGATGAAAATGGCAAAATTAAGTCAACCATGCTTCGTGGAATTGACGACAACAAAGACCAGACATATTTTTTGTGCCAATTAAATCAGGAGCAATTGGAAAAAGTGCTATTTCCAATTGGAGATTATGAAAAACCAAAAATTAGGGAAATAGCACAAAGATATAATTTAGCGACTGCGAAAAAAAAGGACAGTACAGGAATTTGCTTTATTGGAGAAAGAAATTTTAATGAATTTTTGTCCAAATATTTACCTGCAAAAGATGGAGAAATTGTAAATATTCAAGGAAAAGTTTTAGGAAAACATCACGGACTTATGTATTACACAATTGGTCAAAGAAAGGGAATTGGAATTGGAAATACGAAAGAAGGAACTGGAGAACCTTGGTTTGTTGTGGATAAAGATTTGGAAAAAAATCAGTTAATTGTTACACAAGGTGATAATTCTTTGCTTTATTCAAAAGGAATGATTGCGACAGATTTTAATTTTATTAATCCTGATGATGTTTCATTTCCACTAGAATGTACGGTAAAATTCAGATACAGACAAGCTGATACAAAAGCGACAATTAATAAATTGGATGGCGAAAAATACGAAGTGATTTTTGATTCTCCACAAAAAGCGGTGACATTGGGACAAATTGTGGTTGCCTATAATGGTGAAGAATGTTTAGGTGGAGGCGTTATTGATAAAATTATAAAATAAGGGGATTATATCCCCCCTATTTTTTATTCAAAATCTTTTTTTACTCTTAAATTTAATTGAATCAAGAATTATTTATCAAATCAAAAAAATAAAACTTTTCAACTTTTAACTATTTTATTTTAATTCAAAAAATTTTTAAACAAAAAAATTAATCTTTATTTAGTCTATAAAACTCAAAAATTCCTTTAGCACCTAAATTTTCTATATATTCATCTATTGTTTCAACATATTCAGAAATTTTTTTACCTTGTCCACCTGTCGCTATCACACAAGCGTTTGGAAAATCTTTTTTGTACTGAAAAATAAGTTCTTTTATTGCTCCAACATTTCCAAAAAATATTCCCGCATTAATTTGCTCCGTCGTATTTGTACCAAGTGCTGAATTTGAGTTTTCAAATGAAACTTTTGGCAATTTTGCTGTATTTGTGAATAACGCATTTATTGAAAGCGTGATGCCAGGTAAAATACAGCCACCACAGTAAACTGAGTCTTTTATCACATCAAAAGTAGTTGCTGTGCCAAAGTCAATTACAACAAATTCATTTTTTTTATAAGTTTTTTTAAGAGCCAAAATGTCACAAATCCTGTCAGCTCCCAATCCACGCTCAAAATTCTCTGAAAAAATAATTTCATTTTTTGTATTTTCTAGCGAAATAAATTTTGATGTAAGTTTAAAATATTTTTTTCCAAAATAGTAAAAAATTTCATTTATATGTGGCACAACTGAAGAAACAATAATACTTTGAGTTTTGTAAATATCTATTTTACTATTTTCAGATAATGTCTTTAATACAGCAAAAAAAGTGTCTTCCGTATAAGTTAAATTTGTAGGAATTCTAAAAGAAGCTAAAATTTCTCCTTCATTGCTGTAAAAAATTGGAACAATATGAGTATTTCCAATGTCAAATCCTAAAATCAATTTAATCACCTCTCGTCATGTTTTAATTTTTAGCGAAATAATATAAAATAATATGCAATTAGTGAAATTATGACTCCAATAATTGCTTCACCTGACATCAATCCGTTTGAAAACATCATAAATTTTTGTGAAAATTTAGTAGAAATTTTTCCAAAGATTAAATTTAGAAGTCCACCTAAAAATACTGGTAAAGTCAAGTAAAATGGGACATAAATTCCTATTCCAAAAGTTAGCACAGGAAAATTTAACATATAAAGTGCAAAACCGATTAAAAGTCCTGTAAAGAAAAACTGAATAAATGGAATTCCATTTATAATTGAAGCGACGATTGAAGCTTGAAGCACTATTAACTCTGAATTTTCTTTAGGACCAATATTTTTATAAATATTAAAAAATACGAAAAATAGCCAGGTTATGACAACTGAACTCACGATAGCTCCTATAAGTTCTCCTAAAAATTGCTCTTTCGGATTAGTTTTTACTTTATAACCCGATTTAAAGTCATTTAAAATATCTCCCGCAAGTCCACAAGCTACTGCGACGATACACGCTAAAAAAAATAATAAAAGTGTTGAAAAATTTGTGGAAAAAGCAAAGTTTAAAAATTTTAATTTTCCTAAAAAAGAAATTATTAAAATTGTGATAATTGCATAAATTTCCATCGGATTTACACCCGTTTTTCCAGTCGAATATCCAGCGATTATCGTACATAAAATACAAATTACTAAAAGAACAAGTGCTAACAAAATCGGCAATTTGTAAATAAAAGTAATTAGTAACACCGTTATTACAAAATAGACAAATAATTTTTTTGAAAATATAGAAGTGCTTTTTTTCTCCTTTTTTAATTGAGAAAAAATTAGTTTTACAATTACTCCAAATCCAATTCCGACAACAATTCCCATTCCAAAACTATTTTTCATAAGATCAAAATCTTTTATATTTTTTGAAATTGCCAAAGGCTGTGCTATAAAATGAACTAAAGCTCCTCCCAAAAACCAGATAAAAGTGTTTAAAAATCCTAAAATATAGCCAATTCCAACTAAAAGTGGAGAAACATAAAAACTTAAAAATCCATTTTTTGTAGAAATTAGCGTTGGAATAATTGGAGATTTTCCTTTAGTAAAGTTAATATCTCTCAAAATGGAAACAATTGTACTAAATAGAACTCCTAATCCGACAAAAAGTCCATCTTTTTTGGTGTTATCCGAATTTACCAAATTATAAGCCGCTTCTCCAATTGGAAATTCAAGCTTCTCTTCTTCAATCATCTTTTTTCTAAAAATAAAAGAAAGAACACAGCCTAGCACGGAACCGAGCAAAATTGTCACAAAAAGCAAAGTTTTATTGATATTTTCAAGTTTTCCACCCAATATCAAATATCCAGGCATTGTGAATGCTACACCTCCAGCAACCATTGATCCAGCACTCATAATTGTGTGAGTGACCGTAATTTCTTTACTGTCAGTTTTTTTGAAAAAATTTAGCGCCATGATGGAAATTAGTGTCACCATCACCGTTGGCCAAGGCAGTGCGCCAAATTTTAAAACAGTATAAAACGAACTTGCAGAAATAAGTACAGCTCCAATAACTCCAATTATTACAGAAGCTGGTGTGATTTTTATTTTTTTTGACATAATATTATCATTTTCTCCTTTCAAAAAATTTATTTTTTTTGTTAAAATATATAAAATTTTACAGTATTTAGTGTATTTTTGTCAATAACTTTTGAAAATAAAGTGAAACAAAATTTATTTTTTTAATTTTAAATAAATTTAAAAATGTGGTAAAATATATAAAGTAAGGTTTTTAAATTCCCAAAAATGCTTTACAAAAATTAATGGGGGAAATTTTAAAAGAGGAGAAAAAAATGAGAAACACTAGATGGCGTTCAAAAGTTATTCCAAGTCCACGACAGGAAAGGGAATACATTAAAAAAGGCGAAGATAAAAATAAAAATGAAAGCAATGAAAAAGAAAAAAAAGAAAAATTTAAAAAAGTAAAAATAAAAAGAGCCAATCAAAATGAAGCAAAAAAGTTTTCTATTGACCAAGATATTTTGCAAATTCTTTATTCAAGAGGAATTAATTCGGATGAAAAAATAAAAAAATTTCTTAATCCAAGTTTGGAAGATATAGAAAATCCTTTGGGACTTTGCGATATGGAAAAAGCTGTTGTTGAAATTGAAAAAGCGATTTCGGAGCAAAAAAATATTTGGATATATGGAGATTATGATGTTGACGGAATTACTTCCACTTCGGTTTTATACTTGGCTCTAAAAGAACTTGGAGCAGAAAATGTAAATTACTACATTCCAATTCGAGATGAAGGTTATGGGCTAAATAACGAAGCACTAAAAAAAATAAAAGATTCGGGAGCGGAATTGGTAATTACAGTTGACTGCGGAATTACCGCTTTTCCTGAAGTCGAATTTGCAAATTCAATAGATTTGCCTATAATAATTACAGATCACCACAATTTACACGGCGGAAAAATTCCAGAAGCTCTGGCGGTCATTAATCCTAAAAGAAAAGAAAACAGTTTTTCTTTTGAATTTTTAGCTGGAGTTGGAACTATTTTTATGGTTGTGCTTTGTCTTTTTGAAAGAGCTGAAAAAAAAGAAGAGACAAATAAATATTTGGATTTGGTGGCGATTGGAACGGTTGCGGATATTGTTCCACTTACAGATGAAAATAGAATTTTTACAAAATTTGGTTTGGAGCAATTACTTTGCACAAGACATAAAGGTCTAAAATTTTTGCTCTACAAGCTATTTTCTTCAAATCAGCAAGATATTGAAAAAACTGAGTACACAACTTATGATGTTGGATTTATAATAGCACCTCTATTTAACGCTGCCGGTAGACTTACAGATGCAAAAATGGTTGTAAAACTTTTGACTTCAGATAACGAGCGGGAAATTGAAGTTATTGTCAAAGAACTTATTAACAGAAATTTTGAGAGAAAAGAACTGCAGAATAAAATTGTGGAAAAAATTGAAAATAAGATTGAGAATACTAATACTTCAGATGATTTTGTAATTATTGACTATTCGCCTGAATACCATCATGGCGTAATTGGAATTGCAGCTTCAAAAATTGTTGATAAATACTATAAACCAGTAATAATAATGGAAGTTAAAGAAGATGAAGGAATTGCAGTTGGTTCGTGCAGAAGTATTGGAAATTTCAATATTTTGGAAGTTCTACAATCAATGCCAGAATTGTTTTTAAAATTTGGAGGACATTCAGGTGCGGCTGGATTTACAATTTCGATAAAAAATATTCCGCTTTTTCAAAAAAAAGTAAATAAATTTGCGAAAACTAAATTGACAAAAGACGATTTTGTGAAAATTATCGAAATTGACAAGCAAATTCCGATACAAAAAATTTCGTACGAATTTTTTCAGCTGACAGAAAAACTAAAACCTTTTGGTTTTGGAAATCCAACGCCAACTTTTAGGACAAATAATGTGCTTTTTGAAAATATTAAATTCATTGGAGAAAATAAAAATCACATAATGTTTGACCTTAAGCAAAAAGGTTTTTCAAATAAAAACGCAGTTTGGTTTAATTCAGGAGAATATTTTAAAGATTTGAACAAAAATTTAATTTACGACATTGTTTATAAATTAAAATCTGAAATGTTTCAAAATAAATTTTACACAAAAGTTTATATTGAAGACGTAAAACCTTCTAAAATGAAAGACGAAACTTTACTCTATTATCATTCGTTATTCAATACTTCGTTTCCAGTAAAATCAGTTTTTTATACAAATGTTGAATGGGACGAGAATAAAAAAATAAAGATGAAAGCAAATTTTGACCAAATTGAACTTTTTTGTGGAAGACAAATTATTGGACGACTTAATTACAATATTTCAAATATGCTTTTATTACTAAACAAATATTATAACTGGAAATTTTCAGTTAAAATCGAAAATATTAGGCAAACTGAAACTCATAAAATAGTCGAAGTTTTGATAAGAAGAGATTATAAATTCAATGGTTACGGATATGAAGATGCAGAAATTTTTAGAGAAATCAAAGAGTTTTTGATTGGGAAAATGGAATATAATACTCAGACGAAAAAATTACTTGCGCAAATTTTTAGACAAAATAAAAATTTAATCATAAAAAATATTTTTAGCAAAAAAGAAGAATTTAAATATGAAATGTCGGATTTTAAAATATTTTTACTCACAATTGGAATTTATTATAAACAAATAACTTCTAAAAAAAGTCAAATTGTTGTTAAAAATAAAGATGATTTTGAATACAACGAACCTTTTATAAATAAATATTTTGAAATAAACGAAAAATATGAAACTAAATATCCATTTACTGTATTTTATGATTTTATTCCAGAAAATATTTGTTTTATCGAAAAAGAAGAAAATTATTTAAAAACAAATTCTGTAGAAAATAGTTTTTTAGAAAATGAAAATATAAATTCTGAGAATGAAGATGAAAATAAAGATAAAAATATAAAAAATATGGAAAATATAGATGAAAATCAAGAAAATTTTGAAATAAAAGAAGAAGTTAAAAAAATCGAATATAAAAAAGTTGAACAAATTGAATATAAAATTGGCAAAAATAAAAATATTAAAGTTAAAGAAAAATTTTGCGTAATTTTAAATGACAATGAGTTTTTAGAAAGACTGGATTTTTCAAAAGAAGAAATGGAACACGAAAATATTGTGGAAATTACAACTGAGATAAAAATTCCAAAAAATGTTATTTTTCTTGAAAATTTGGCAAAAAAAGACAGAAAAAAATTAAATGGAAAAAATATTTATTTAAAATATCTTCCTTTTAGCAAAAAAATTAAGTTGAAAAAATTGCTTGACGAAAGAAAAATTATTTATTCTGATTATTCGATAAATGATATTTTGTAAAAAATTTTTTTATATTTGATTAAAAAATTACTAAATAAATAATAATAATGCAGTTTGTATTTTTTACTAAAAATAAAGAAAAAATATAAAAAAAGAAGAATTTTTAAATAAACTCTTCTTTTTTTATTTTATAACATAACTTCATTTTTCCCTTTTTTCACAATAGTCGGATTTCCAAAAATCTTTGGCTTTATCCAATCGCTCTCTTTCCCCATCGCATAATTTTTCAAAAATTCTTCTTTATATTCCTGAAATTTTTCGTCTAAAATAGCATTTCTAGCATTGTCCATTAATTTTAACAAAAAATGCAAATTGTGATAAGTCGCCAGTCTTTGTCCCAAAATTTCTCCAGTCTTAAAAAGATGTCTTATGTAGGCTCTCGTATAATTTTTACAGACATAGCAATCACAATCCTCGTCAAGCGGTCTGTCATCTCTTGAATAAGCTGAATTTTTTATAACCAATCTTCCGTATTTTGTAAAAACTGTCCCATGTCTTCCAAGTCTTGTCGGCTGAACACAATCCATCATATCTATCCCATCTTCCACAGCTTCTAACATATCCGCAGGCTCTCCAACGCCCATCAAATATCTAGGTTTATCCTCCGGCAACTTTGGCGTGATATATTCTAAAATTCGGTACATATCTTCTCTAGGCTCTCCAACCGCAAGTCCTCCAAGCGCATATCCTGAAAAATCGTCGTCCATCTCAAACAACTCATTAAAACTTTTGTCCCTCAAGTCTTCATAAATTCCACCTTGGACAATTGCAAAAAGCCCTTGTGTTTCTTTATTTCTATTAGCAGCTATGCATCTCTTTGCCCATCTTGTAGTCCGCTCAATTGATGGAATTAAATATTCCCTAGAAGACAATCCCGGAGGACATTCATCTAAAACCATCATAATGTCACTTCCCAAGTTATTTTGAATTTCAATAGATTTTTCTGGCGACAAAAAATGTTTTGAGCCATCTATATGCGAACGAAAATTAACTCCTTCTTCTTTTATATCCCGTAAATCTCCCAAGCTGAAAACTTGAAATCCGCCACTATCCGTAAGAATCGGTCTATCCCAATTCATAAAGCCATGTAATCCACCAAAATCATTTACCAATTTATCTCCAGGTCTTAAATACAAATGATAAGTATTTCCCAAAATTATTTGAGAATTGATTTCTTTTAATTCCTCTTTTGTCATCGCTTTGACGGTTGCCTGAGTTCCAACTGGCATAAATACAGGTGTCTTAATTTCTCCGTGTGGAGTTGAAATTACACCAGCTCTGGCATTTTTATCCTTTTTTTCCAATTCATATTTTATTGGTTTTTCCATTTATTTTCTCCCATTTTTCAATTTTTCCTAAAAAATTTAAAAAAAAACAGAGAGTGAAAAATCTCTGCTTCTAATTTTTTTATAATTAAAATTATAAATTGTATTTTTTCTTAAATTTATCAACTCTTCCAGTTTCATCAACGAATTTAGATTTCCCAGTAAAGAATGGGTGTGAAGTTGAACTTGTTGCAACTTTTATTACAGGATATTCTTTTCCTTCAAAAGTAGTTGTTTCTTTAGAAGTTTTAGTTGATTTTGTCAAAAATTTTTCTCCGTTGCTTGTATCTTCAAACACTACAAAGTTGTATGCAGGATGTAAATCTTTTTTTGCCATTATTTATTTCTCCTTTCTATATATAACTATGATTATTTATTTTATCATTCACAATATAATAACATATTTCCTTATCTTTTTCAAGATTTGAAAATTTATTTTTTATTAAAGTTTTATAATTGTTTTAAAATTTAAGATTTTGAAATAAAGATTTGATTTTTTTAATCGAAAAAGTTTAAATTTAAAAATTAAAATAAAAAACTGGAATTAAATTTTTATAAAAAAAGAGAAAATCAATAATAAGATTTTCTCTCAAATTTAAAGTATAATAATGGGTTTTTTAATAATTTTGTAAAACTTTATTAAAAGAAAATTATTTTAAATAAGCATTTAACATCCACAAATCTTTTTCATATGTGCTGATATATTCATCAACTAATGCAGATGTTCCGTAATCATTTTCTTCATCAGCAACTTCTTTTACTTCTTTTACTAATTTCAACATTGCTTCAAATTCTTTTTTAACATCGGCAACTGCATCAGCAATAGAAATTGCTTCATTTTTAGCTTCTCTAATTGTAGAAACTTCTAAGTAGTCTTTTAATGTTCCTAAAGGACGACCACCGATTGCTAAAATTCTTTCAGCAACATCATCAATTTGTGTATTTAATCCATCATAATATTCTTCCAATTTTGCGTGAACAGAAAAGAATCCTGAACCAACTATATTCCAGTGATAATTTTGAACCTTTCTGTATAACACATTTAAATTAGCTAAATAAACATTTAATTTTTCAACTGTTTTTGACATTTTTATCACTCCTTAAAAATTTATATTTTATATATTTTTGTAATTATTACAAATTTATTTTACCACTTTTCAGAAAATTTGTCAACACTTTTTTTCATAAATTTTAAATTTATTTTCCTAATTTCTTTCAGTAAAGTTGTAAAACTGCCAAAAAAATGTTACAATTTTATGTAATAATAAAAAATTTTTTTAGAAAGGAAATAATATATGATTTTTAGTATTATAAAAGTTTTTATACTAAGTCTTGTTGAAGGACTTACAGAATTTGTACCTGTCAGCAGTACCGGACATATGATAATTGTCGACCAATTTTTAAAATTATCTGACAATAAAGTTTTTGTTGACGCTTTTAAAATAATAATTCAGTTAGGAGCAATTTTGTCGGTTGTCGTTTACTACTGGAAAAAAATTTTTCCGTTTGCAAAAGGTAATACAAAACAAGAGAGCATGGATATTATTGCGATGTGGATAAAAATCATAATTGCTGTAATTCCTGCCGTGATTTTGGGACTTAAATTCGATGATATTATTGAAGAGAAATTTTTTAATTCATTAACTGTTTCGATAATGCTTGTATTTTATGGAATTTTACTTATTTGGATTGAAACAAGAAAGAAAAAAGAAGAAAAAATTAAATCAATCAAAGAAATGACAATTCCACTTGCACTTGGAGTTGGACTTTTTCAATGCCTTGCTATGATTCCAGGAACTTCTCGTTCTGCTGCAACAATAATTGGAGGAGTTTTGCTTGGATTAAACAGAGTCCTTGCCACAGAATTTTCTTTTTTCTTGGCAATTCCGACAATGCTTGGAGCCACTTTACTAAAGATAGTTAAAATTGGAAATGTTCTTACAATGGAAGAATGGTTTTTAATTGGACTTGGATTTGTTTTATCATTTATTTTTGCTTACGCTGTCATAAAAGTATTTATGGATTACATCAAAAAACACGATTTTAAAGTGTTTGGATATTACCGAATTATTTTGGGAATTATTATGCTTCTATTATTTTTCACAGGAGTGATTAAATAAAAAATGATAGTTTCAAATATTAAAGTAAACGAAAATAAATTGGAAGAATTTGTGAGAGTTCTTTTATCCGAAGAATACGATATTTTAAAAGCAAATTCCGAGAAAAATATTTATTTTGAAATTTGCGAAAATTTTGGAAAAATTGATGTCGTGGCTATTTTGACAAAAGAAAAAAATTTTAATAATTATAAAAATAATAAAAATTCTGAAATAAAAATTGAAATTTGTGAAAATTTTAAAATTAAAAATGTCGAAAAAAATATTGAAGAAAAAAACATATTAAAAAAAATTACTTTTTCCTATGAAAAAATTTGCGACAAATATTTTGACCAAGCAGAAGTTATGCTAAAAACTTCTATTTTTAAAATTTTTGAGAAAGAAAAAGATTTCAAATGGGGAACTTTAATTGGCGTAAGACCTACAAAAATTGTCGGAAGATTTTTGAAAATGGGACTTTCTTATGAAAAAATTTTAGAAATTTTGAGAGATATTTATTTAGTCAGCGACGAAAAAAGAAATTTACTAATAAATATTGTAAAAAAACAGCAGAAATATCTCGACAAAGATACAATCGGAATTTATATTGGAATTGCCTTTTGTCCGACAAAATGCACTTACTGCTCATTTCCAGCGTATCTTTTAAATGGAAAATATGCCGCTAGATATGACGAATATATTGAAGACATTTACAAGGAAACTAAAGAGATTGGAAAACTTTCACAAGAACTAAATTTAAAAATAAATACAATTTACATCGGTGGCGGAACCCCTTCGATTTTATCAGCTGAAGAAATAAAAAAATTGCTTGATATGATAAAAGAGAATTATGATTTGAGCCATCTAAAAGAATTTACATTTGAAGCTGGAAGAATTGACACATTAAATCAAAAAAAATTGCAAGTTTTAAAGCAAGGTGGCGTGGATAAAATCAGCATAAATCCACAGTCATTTAATGAAAAGACGCTAAAACTCGTGAATCGTTATCACGACAGAAAACAGTTTGACAAAGTCTATAAATTAGCTAAAGAAATGGGACTTTCAATCAATATGGACTTAATTTTAGGACTTCCAAAAGAAACAACTCAAGATATTTTGTATACTTTGGATGAAGTGACAAAATACGATGTGGAAAATTTAACAATTCATAATTTGGCGATAAAAAATGCAAGTAAACTTAATAAAGAGAATTATGAGCATCGTGACACTTTGGACTACAAGACTATTTTTGAAAAAATTTCTAAAATTACTGAAAATAAAGGACTTTTCCCTTATTATATGTACCGCCAGAAAAACAGTTTTCAGTGGGGAGAAAATCTGGGATATTCGCTTAAAAACTGTGAATCTATTTACAACATTGAAATGATTGAAGAAAATAAGACGATTATTGGGATTGGAGCTGGAGCTATAACAAAACTTATTTGGACGGATGAAAATACAAAAAAAGATAATATAAAAAGACTTGTCAATCCAAAAGATCCGCTTGTATGGATGAACGAATTAGAAATACGTCTTGAAATAAAAAAAGAAAAAATTAGAGAAATTTCTAAAAAATTATAAATAAATTTAAAAATAATAATAATA
>ERZ773083.643-NODE-643-length-27017-cov-15.877383_pt1 | contig 27017 bp, 18 predicted proteins | sample MGYA00511465_ERZ773083 | MGnify/ENA primary metagenome ERZ773083 (study PRJEB29015, sample SAMEA2738001) | human oral metagenome | biome: human oral; feature: human-associated habitat; material: dental | place: China | collected 2060 ... | reverse complement strand
GTACGAACACATCGTCGCCGTCCTCGCGGGAGATAAATCCATATCCCTTATCCGCACTGAACCATTTCACTTTGCCCGTCATGTCGGCTCTCCTTTCACTGCCGGAGAAAGCGCTGCAAAAAGGCTTTCTCCCGTTTCGCACGTATGCTTCTTCTTATTATAAGAGCCGTATGTATTACTGTCAATGGGATATCATGAAACAGCGCGAAAAAGAAGGATTTATGTTCTTTGACACCTGTTACGATGAAGGTCAGAGGTCCGGAAAGATCTTTGCAACGCGTCGCAGGCGCGCGCTCTCGAGTTCCTCCCTCCGCTCGAATATCTCGCGATAGGCATGGATATAGTCGTCGATATGTTGATCGAGCAGGCGGTGCTCCGCCACATAGCGGTAAGCCTTCTCCGCGAGCGTACGCCTGAGATCGGCACGGCAGATGAGGAGGTCGAGCTTCTCAGCGAACTCCTTCGGGCTGCGGAAGATCATCCCCGTCTCACCGTCACGCACCGTCCCCGCATAGACCGTCGGGGATGCAAGTACCGCCGCACCGTGCCCCGCCGACTCGATGAACTTCAGATCGGACTTGGCGCAGTTGAACTCCGTATCATTCAGCGGCAGGAGCGCGATGTCCGAGGCATGGAGCGCCGCCGTATAGCGCTCATACGGAGCGACAATATCACCGTCCCGCAATCCGCCCGTGAACTCCTTTGCCGCCGTTTCAAGAGCCTGATAGAACTCGTGATCCGAGACCACATGGAAGTACAGACGGTCGCCGTGTCGCCGGATCGCGTTATTGATCGCGGGTATCAGTGGCTCCCAGTCCTTTCGGCGGTTGAGCGCACCGAAGAAGATTGTCACGCGATCCGCCCGCACATCATAGCTGCGCCGTTCAGGCAGCACTTCCAACTGATTCTCGAAAAGATATACGTAGGGATTCAGCTCGCGCAGGAAATCCGCGAGATACTTCGTCGAAGTCTGCACGGCAGAGACGGCACGGAAGAGGAAATAGTCATCCTGCACCGCCTGTGAGGAGACCATCGGATGATCGTCCATCTCTTGCAGGAGGACATTCCCCTGCGCTCCGGCGCGCGCAAGGATCTGCTCCGTCTGTACAGAGCGGGCGATATTGGCACGCTGAAAGAAGATGAGCGTATCATGCAGGGCGGCGATCTCCTCAAAACGGTACATGCTGTCCCCGTCCCTCGTGCAGCCGCCCACGGAGACATGACCACACGCAGCAAGTCGTGTGAGCGGCGCATCCACGCGAACGGTTGCACATTCCGTGATCCGATTCATCAGGAGGATGTGGATGGCGGGCTTCCCGCTCCCATATTCCCGGCGCAGTGCGGGGGATACTTGCGGAAGCAGGGGATCAACGACACTCTTGCAAGACTCCCTCAGGGCAGTAAGCGCCGCCCGATAATCCTCTTCTTTGGTCAAAAAAATGCGTTTGTGCCAATATTCCTCGATCAGGCGCCGCCATTCAACTGCGGCGCGAACCAAGGACTCCGGCTGCCGCTGCTCCTGTCCGCTGTGCGTACGAAAGAGGCTGAGTGGCTGTGCAAAGACAACGGCTCCCCCTTTTTCGAGGAGTTCCAGCCACATGGCACAATCCGACAGAATCTGATAGCCGCGAGACTCTGCCCGCCAATAGTGATGGGTCAGATCGCTTCGTCGGAAGAGGACGGCAGAGGGTTCTCCCAAAAAACTGCTGTGATTCATAAGCATTGCATGACCGATTGCCGCGCCGCCAAAGCATACATATGACCCATAAATGGACGGTGCATTCTTCCATTGCCCCAAGAATTCTCCATCTCTGTCAATGATGCCACGTATCGAAGTGACGAGCGTGGCAGTCGGTTCGAGGAGAAAGGCATCGACCATCTGCGTGATCTTATCCGGCAGAAGGATATCATCATCCATGCACCACTGCAGGAACTCGCCCTGCACCAGATGCTCGAACGGCATAAAGTTCTCTTCCTTTGTCCGGGCCTCCTTATTCCGGATATAACGCACGCGCACATCGTCCCGATACGCCCGCATCAGTTCTTCGGTTCGGTCATCCGTAGAATTATCACAGACAATGATCTCAATATTTGGATAGGTCTGCGACCGCGCACTTTCAAGCGTCTCACGGAAGTACCCCGGTCGGTTATACGTCGGGATCATGATGCTGACAAGCGGTGTCCTGAGGAGCGCTGAATGCGCAGTCGCATGAATGAGCGGCATATTCTTTGTCCACACAATACTGCTAAGCGTTTCTTGCAGGATCGTTTCCGGTACGCCAATGTCAATTCCCCAGCGTTCCAACAGAAGGGGGCGTGCCGCCGACCGTCTCAGATCATAAAGATCACAGTTCTCCGCCCCTCTGTGCACAAAGTAAACAGGCGCGCGCAGCAGATAGGCCCCCTCGTATTTGAGGCGAAACGAAAGATCAAGATCGGCGCCGCCGCCCGCGAACGCCTCATCGAACCCATGTACCTGCTGAAACGCAGAACGCCGCACAAGCAGGGCAAAATACTCGAGGAACAGGCTCTCCGTGGGACTGCTCAAATGCCCCTGCACCCACTGCGCCGCATCTGTACCCTCCGCCATCAGCTGTTCTGCATTCAGATACTGCCACGAAAATTGTGTACGATTGGAGAATGGACCGACGGCGGCAATCTGCGTGTCAAGCAGAAGTGTCTCTGCCATTTTCTGCAGCCCCTCCGGTGTGAGGATGAGCCCCTCCTGCATGAAAAGGAGCAGCTCTCCTGCTGCTCCCTTGGCACCGCTGTTATTCCATGCGGCAAGATTTCCCGTTTCAAAGGAAAGAGAGCGATACGGTATGCCCGCAATACTCTGCCGTGCTGCTTTCTCCTCCGCCTCCGACGAGGCAATGACCAATGCGGCATCCATCCCGCAGGCGGCGGCAGAGGAGAGTGCCGCCTCTGCAGTCTCACGCAGGTATGCGCCCTCTTCCGTCACCGTTAGGACGATTGTGAGCGTACTCATGACTTCAGCATACGCAGCAGCATAAAGTCTGCCATCCGCATCTTTGCAGCCACCTGAATCGCCTTCTCATGCTCGCCCATATCATGCAGGAGGAGCGCCATATTTTTCAGCGTGTCATCACAGCCCGGATCGAGGCGCAGAGCAGCCATGAGAAACGTCTTCGCCCCCGCATAGTCATCTGCTGCGTACGCAGCACCCGCAAAGGAGTTGAGCACCGCAACCTTTTCAGCGGGGCGGATCTCACGGGCGAGGATCTCCTCTGCCTGCTGCTCCGCATTCATGCCGGAGGAAGCTGCCGGCACAGCCGTGCGCGGTGCAGATGCGGCAGGAGCAGGCGCAGCGGGAGTGGATGCAGCTGCCGTTTGGGGTGCCGGAGCCTCCCCCATCCCGAAGAGCGCGGCGAGGTACGGATACTCCGTGCGCGTCTGCGTTGGATTCAGGCGTGCATCCAATCCCGCAAGCCGGCTGATCTCCGTACGCTGCGCGGCGCTGAGCGTATCGCCATACACATGCAGAATGCTGTCATAGAGTTTCAGTGCATCAGAGGTACGCTTTTCGCGCTGGCAGATCCGCCCCAGAAGGATACGTACATCCACATTCCCGGGATCGCGTATAAGCGTATTCGTTACCCAGTCTGCCGCACGCGTGTAGTCGCCGAGCTCGAAATAGGCACGTGCAACGTCCCCATAGCACTCCTCCGGAGGATTGCCCTGTTCGATCATATCGGCAAAGGCGTTGATTACACCCGCATACTCCTTTTTCTCCACATGCTTACGAATCTGCTCGACTGTTACAATCTTCTTCTCTGCCATCGTCATCGTCCCTTTCTCATGTCGTTTTTCTTCCCGCTGCGCACGCTTTCTGCGCGTGCGCTCTGCACGGCTTTGCTTACGCTTCTTCATTGAGGTATCGCTCCCATATCATCTCATATGCCGCCTCCACGGCACGGACGTAGCCCGCACCATCCATCAGTGGTGATGCCCTCATCATCCGCGGAATCGCCGCATGCAGCGCAGTCAACAGTTCCGGATCATGCGCCAGCCCAACGGCACGTTCCACATAGCGGTCACCGTCATCTGCGACAAGCTCCCCCAGTCCCACATTGTGCAGGAGGCTTGCACCAAACCGCGCTCCGTGCCGTGTTCCCGCCATCGTTACAACGGGCAGCCCCATGCAGAGCGCCTCACAGGTCGTTCCCCCCCCAGGATAGGGGTGTGTATCGAGGATGATGTCCACATCCAGATGGTCGCGGAGATAATCCTTTGTGCCCGGCCGCAGCTCCATGCGCGCGGGATCAATGCCTGCATGCTCAGCTCGCACCTGCATCCGCCGCAGGGTATCTTTGCGCGGATGAACATTCTTGAGGAGGAGTCGGGCATGCGGCGCACGGCGCAGGATCTCCGCCCAGAGCCCAAGCATTTCATCCGTGATCTTGGCAAAGTTGTTAAAACTGCCAAAGACGATGGGAGCATGCGGCGCACGGCTCAGGTTTTCGTAGACGCGGAAACGCTCCGACGGCGTATAGCAGAGATGCGTCTTCGGAAGGCGCAGGATCTGCTCCGAAAAGAGTGCCTCCATCCCCGGCGGATCGCAGACGGGATCACCGAGAACATAATCCATCGCGGACAGCCCCGTCGTATCGAAGTAACCGATGCCCGAAAGCTGCACAGGAGCGGGCTTATACGCCGCAATCTGCAGCGTCCGCCCGCCTGCCGAATGCCCCGCAAGATCAAAGAGAATATCCACCTCATCCGCATAGATGCGCTCCGCTGCTTCTTTCGGGGCAAGTTTGGATAGATCGACAGAGTGATCCGCCATCCCTGCCACCCAATCCGTTATCTCGCTCCGCAACGTTCCTGTGTCATAGAGATATACTTCAAAGCGTGCACGGTCATAGGAAGAAAAAAGCTGAATTGCAAAGTTCAGCACGATGTGATCCGTGAGATTCGGCGAGAGATAGCCGATCCGCAGCTTCTTTTGCTGCCGCTTTGCATGCGTAAACTGCGGCACAGCCCCCATCATCGCGGCATATGCCGTATGCGCCTCCCGCAGCTCCTCATCGCTCACACCTTCAGCATAGTGAAGGTACATGAGGTAGTCGCTGAGCGCCGCGAGGCGTGCCGTGCGATCTTCGCGCGGCAATTCCCATGCCAGACGCAGATGCGGCAGAGCTTCCTTGAGATCGGCAAGCCAGTAGAACAACTGCCCCATGAGCTCATGCAGCTCAAATAGCCGCTCCTCCGGAAACAGCCCCGCCTGCTCCTCCATCCTTTGCAGCAGACACAGAGCCTTCTCGAACTGGTCCGCCGCAATCGACCTCTTCACGCGTTCGAGTTCGCGTTCAAACGGATCCCTGCTGCGCTTCCCACTCCGCCTGGATCGCACGATAGCATTCCTCCATCTCACGAATATAGCGCTCCTGATCCATGACGGGCGATGCCTTCATCCGGGGGCGCAGTTCCCTGTGCAGCGCATCGAGCAGGTCTATGTTCCCCGCGAGCGCCACTGCCGTCTCGATATAGTCCTCCAACCGCTCGGAGGCAAGATCGGAGAGTCCGATGTTGGCAAGCAGACTGTAGGTAAAGCGCGTGCTGTGGCGCTCCGTGTAGTACGAGACGACCGGAACGCCCATATAGAGCGCATCACAGGTTGTACCGCCGCCCGGCCACGGGAACGTGTCGAGGGCAATATCCGCATCGAGATAGCGCAGCATATAATCCTTTGTCGCTCCCTCAAACTGCACACGACTCATATCAAAGCCGAGCCGACGCAGGCGCTCATGCACCATTTGGGCAACGCCCCGCTTCCCATAGGCAAAGTTCTTGAGCAGGAGGCGGGAGTTCGGCACGCGTTCCATGATCTCCTGCCAAGCCTTTAGCATCGGCTCCTGCAGTTTGGCATACTGGTTGAACGAGACAAACTGAATATAGCCTTTGCTGCGTGCAGGTGTCCCCGTGGATGCAGGCAGATGTGTATAGCCATTATAGCAGAACTGGCTCGTAAGGCGCAGCAACTTTTCAACATATACCCGCTCACTTCCGCTCCCCACGGGATCGCAGTACCCATCCGTTACAAAATAATCCACTGCCTTGAGCCCCGTCGTCGCCATATAGCCAAGCCCCGAGAGCTGCACCGGTGCAGGTTTCCATGCAAGCGCCGGAAGCCCTGTGCCCGCTGTATGCCCCGCGAGATCAAAGAGAATATCGATCTCGTCCGCATGGATTTTGCGCGCAACCCCCTCCATATCGCCCGTATGCGCCGAGAGATCGCGCCACTGCGTCACAAGCGTACGGAAGAATGCTGTGTACTGATCCTCCTTGCCAAGGCTGTAGACGTAGACCTCAAAGGAGTTCCGGTCAAAGCCCGCAAGGAACGGCCACATGAAATATTGCATGACATGTTCGCGAAAATCGCCCGAGATATAGCCGATGCGGATCTTGTCCTTTTTGCGCCGCTCCGCATGGGCGTATGGCTGCACCCCCGGAAAGAGCTCTCCATAGCCGAGGCTTTCTCGATAGACTTCCTCAGCCGGCAAATCCACGGCATTCAGTTGGAAAAGAAGCCCGCTGTAGTATCCTCGACGCTCAAGCACATCCCAGAACGCACCGAAATGCTGCCTTGCAAACGCCGCAGTCTCTGCCGCACCCTGAACCAGTTCACCATTGGATATGTACGCTCGAATGAGTGCCTTCCGTACTTCCGGCACGGCGGGAAGCCCCGCTTCAATGAGATCCATCCCATACCGTGCACGTGCAAAGATTTCGAACGCCGTTCCGGGCGGCGTTTTGCTGGCAACAGACAGGTAGAGGCGCGCCCCCTCACGCTCCTGCGGAACCCCCTCGGCCAGAAGCGCCCAGCGCCCCGCCATTGTTTTCAAATCAGAGAAGAAATAAGCCCACGCGAGATCCATGCGCTGTTCCGGCTCCAGCCGTTCCATCCCATCAAGTGCATGTGCCGCAGACAGTACCGCCCTCCAATCCTTATAAGCAGAACCATATGCAAGACGCTGCGAAAGTTCCTCCGCCGTCTCTTTATGACCTCGCGCAAGAATCCGTGCATAGGCACGCTCTATTGAAAAGGATATTGCGCCCGCATCAAATAAATCGCACATCTGCCAATGCAGCAGCTGGTGAAATGACGAAAGGCGCGGCAAATCCGATGTAAGACGACAAACCTCGGCAACAATCTCCTCCCTGCATCGCAGCGGTGCCAGATCCAGTTTCTTCAGGAGCAGAGCCGCATCTCTACCATGCACAAAATACTCCGCTGTGATCAGGGGAACGCCATGCTCTGCCGCATGGCAGACATCAATCAGATCGACATCCACGCCAAAGACAATGTCAAGGTCTTCGTACGGCAGTTCATCCACGAATTCGAGCAAAGCATCCGCGGAGCCCGCCTCTGCAATCCTTGCAACATCTTTTTCCGACAGTATCTCTGCAATCGGCGCAGGCAGAATCAGGCGGACAGCATGGAAACTCTGCAAAAGTTCCGCGAGCGTCTGTAAAAGGGACTCTCTTCCGTCCTCCGGCAGGATACCGGCAACACCAATCGTCGGCACGCCCGCATCAAGAAGGGGTGCGCGATACGTATAGCGATGAACCGGTTTAAACGGCGCATAGCAACGGGAGAGAACATCCATCCCCTCAACCGTCGGAAGCGCTTCCGCAAGCTCCTGCGGACAGTCTGCGGCAAGCGAGACAACATGTGATGCGGGATGCAGCTCCATAATGGCACGTGTCATCGCATCCGGCGTTCGGAGCGAAAGATCGACCAGGAGATCGATCCTGTCCCTGCAGATGATCTCTGCCGCCTCCTCCGCCGTAAGGGTACCAAGTTCCCGCAGCGTTACCTCTTCGGCGAAGGGCTCCGTATTGCCGCCCATTCCCGTATGATAGCCAAAGACTTCAAAACGCAGATGATCATACGAGAAAAAAACCATGGACAGCAGATCGCGCGTGCGCCCCTCCCCGAAATCCGGGGAGAGATAGCCGAGGCGAATCTTCCGACCTGCATGCGCCTTGTGATTGCTGTCCTTACGCTTTGTCTTCTTTTTCTTCATGCTCTCTCCCCTTTGTGCGTGTGCAGCACATCCTCATATGCCCGCTCCAATGCGCGCATATAGCCCTCCTGATCCATGATCGCCGAGCGCTCCATACGCATGCGCAGCTCACGATGCAGCAGATCCAGCGCGTCCATATCCTCCGCAAGGGAGACAGCACGGACCACATAGTCCGCAGATGTCTCTGCGGCAAGATTCGCAAGCCCCACATGTGTCAGCAGTGCATAGGAAAAGCGCGTGCTGCGCCGCGTACCATACAGAGTCACCACAGGCACGCCCATATAAAGTGCATCGCAGGTCGTACCGCCGCCCGGCCACGGATAGGTATCAAGCGCAATATCCACAGCGAGATAGCGCTCCATATAGTCCGTTGTTGCGGGCTCCAAGATCACACGTGCAAGATCAAATCCGAGCCGTTTAAGACGCGTTTGTGCCGCCTCCATCATCGCAGGTGCAAAGAAAATCTGGGACTTTAAGAGGAGCTGCGCCTGCGGCACCCGCTCCAGAATCTCCCGCCAACAGAGCAGCATCGCGTCCGTAAATTTACGGTACTGATTGAATACGCCGAAGAGAATGTGCCCACGCCTCTTCGCAGGCGCACCTGTCGATATGGGCAGGTCTGCACGCGGCACATAGACGAACTGACTCGGCAGACGAATCAGTTTTTCCGTGAAATACGTTTCACTCACCCCCCCAACGGGGTCGCAGACCGCATCCGTCAAAAAGAAGTCCACGGCAGGCAGCCCCGAGGTCGCCGTATAGCCCAGTCCCATCATCTGCACGGGCGCGGGACGGTACGCGAGTACAGGGAGTGCTCCCCCCGCCGCATGTCCCGCCAGATCGACAAGAACATCAATCTCGTCCGCATGAATGCGCGCAGCGAGCTCCTCGGGAGCAGTGCCGCCCAAATCGCGCCACACGGTCACAGACGGGCGCAGCGCAGCCGTCACCTCATCGGGTGTCTCTGTCGTGCTGTAGACATAGACCTCAAAACGCATGGGGTCATATCTCATCAGCAGTGGCTGAACGAAATGCTGCAGAACGTTACGGCGGAAATCCGGCGAAATGTAGCCGACGCGAATCTTCTTATGACGATAGGGGACAGAATAGGTATAGTGCGGTGTTGCTTCAAAAAGCCCCCCATATTGACAATGCGCACGAAACAGTTCCTCTTCATTCACAAGCTGCGCGTTCTGCGCGAGCAGGAACGAGCTGTAGAGGGAAGGATCCGACGGCTCCTCCTCATAGGCGCACCTGTAGAACTCCGATGCCCGTACATCGCCCATCCGATAGGCAACGGCGGCGCGCATCCGCATAAATTCATGCCGGAGGTCACTGCGTCCCGTCGCCAGATACTTCTCCGCCAGTGCGATTGCATGCGGCAGATCGCCCTGCCGCTCCACGGCATACGCATGGAGATAGGTGAGCATATCATCCTGCACATCGGCAGCAAAAGCGCGCTCCGCCCACACCTGCGCCTCCGCATAGCATTCGCTCTCAAGCAGCACAAAAATGTGGTCTTTCAGCGCCTTTACATCCATACTCATACTATCGTCACGAATGAAGGGAGACTTTAGCAGACCGCTTCGCCCGGCATATTCTGTCCGGACCTGCTCATAGGCAGCCCCCACTGCCCTGCCATAGCCTTGCACATCCATCACGGGGGATGTCTCCATCATGTGACGCAGCCCCGCATGCAGCGCGTCGAGCATCTCCGCGTCATTGGCAAGAGAAACGGCACACGCAATATACGCCTCCTCCGAATGCGCGACAAGTGCCCCCGCCCCAATGTTCTCCAGAAGCGATGCGCCGAAGCGGCTGCCGAGGCTCTCTCCCGCAAGCGTTACAACGGGTACGCCCATATAGAGCGCATCGCATGTCGTGCCGCCGCCCGGATAGGGGAAGGGATCGAGCGCGATGTCCATGCGATTGTATGCCGCGAGATAATCCTTCGATGAACCCTCCGCATCGACGCGATCCGGCGGAATGCCCGCCGCCTCCAAGCGGTGCAGAGCCTCCACACGCGCATCCGCGAATGAAAAGACATCCGTCTTGAGGAGGAGACGGCTCTTTGGCACGCGGCGCAGGATCTCCGCCCAGACGCGGAGCACCCCGTTGTTCAGCTTTGTAAAATTGTTGAAACTGCCAAATACAATGGCACGTTCCGCCACAGGAGCATGGTCAGGTGCAGGTGGCGTATGCAGCGGCTGCCAGCAAAAATGCGACTGCGGCAGGATGAGCAGCTCCTCCGTAAAGCCCTCCTCCGCATCGCCCGCCGCAAGAATCGGATCGGCAAGAAAATAATCCACCGTGGACAACCCCGTCGAGGCAAAATACCCGATGCCCGAGATCTGCACGGGCGCAGGACGATGGGCGAGGATCGGCAGCGTCCGCGCCGCCGTGTGCCCTGCAAGATCAACGAGGATGTCAATGCCGTCACGGTGGATCGCATGTGCCGCTTCCTCCGCCGACAGCTGCATGAGATTGCGGAAGTGTTCAACCGATTGCCGCACCTTTTCGGTATAGGCGTCCTCCGCATTCAGCGCATAGACCGTCACCTCGAAGCGCGAACGGTCGAGCGCCGTCATCAGTGCATACGAAAACGAGAGCACAACGTGTTCCCTGACATCGGGCGAGAGATAGCCGACGCGCAGCCGCTTTCCCATACGATGCTGCACATGATCGAACGGGCGCACTTTTGCAAAGAGCGCGCCGTATTCCTCCGCCGCCCGCCTGTCCTCTGCGAGCGTTGCAGACAGATAGTGACGGTTGAAGAGCACATTGCTCGCATTGAGCGCACGCAGGGCGAGATCGGGCGCAGCATCGCGCGCCCGTTCATAGAACGTGACCGCCTCCCGCGCGTGCCCAAGAAAGCGGGCACACTGCCCCGCAAGATTACAGATCTTCTCCGCAAGCGCGGGCGGCACGGCACGGTCAAGGAGGGGCGTGATCAATTGAAGTGCAGCAACCCGCTCCCCCTCCAAAAGATGGATCCGTGCGCGCAGAAAGATCGTATAGGAATCATCGGGCGCAAGCCGTGCACATTCCTGCCACGCCGCCAGCGCTTTTCGCGCGCACCCCGCCTCGATGTGGAATGCCGTCAGCAGCCTCGCCGCCTCGGCAGGTACATACCGATGCAGCTCTTTGATCCCCTTCTTCGCCGCTTTTTCATCCCCACGTGCGAGCGCTGCAAAAATTCGGTCGCGCAGCGCCTCAAGCCGCTCTGTCTGCGTCATCCCTCTCGTCCCCGTTCTTTTGCCAGACGTCCGATGCGCCGCATCATTCGCTGTGCCCCGGGCGCTGCCGAGAGCTCTCTGCAGGAGTCCGGCAAGAGAAGCGCGAGAGCCCCCTGTGCCTCGGGTGCAAAGTCCGCCCCATATGCTGCCGCAACCGCCGCCGTGCGCTCCATATCCTCCACGAGCGACGCCGCTGCCGAACACACATCGCCCGCGAGCAGGAAACGACGGCGCAGAGAAAACTTATGTGCACTTCGACGGTCATAGTAGAGACCCGCAAGCGGGAATCCTGTCCCCGCCAAAACGGAGGCAAGAAAGGCAGCATCCGCCGCTACATCATAGCGCCCGTTCAGCACCTCGATCAGCGCTGCATCATCCGCCCCCGCCGCGCCGAGAAGATGCACAAGCCCCGCAAGTGCGGGTGTATAGCGCGGACTGATCGCAAGAGCACGCTCATAGAGCGCCGCCGCCTCCTCCGCATCCCCCGCGAGCACCGCTGCCTCACCGAGGCGCACATAGGCGCTCGGCGCAAGAATGCCGGAAAAATCTCCCTCGCGATAGTATTCCTCATACAGATGAAGCCCCTCGCGATATGCCGCACGTGCGCATGCGAAATACCCCTGATCCCACGCCCATGTGCCATAGATCAGGGGGAAGTCCGCATTCTCCGGAAATGCCGCACGCGCTGCTTTATACGCTTCCTCGATTTCCTCTTCACATGCGCCCATCAGGATGAGCGATTGAAGGAGCACGGCGTGCGGGCGGTTCTCCGAGCCGACGGGACGATCCGCGCTGTCGCGCGCGAGCTTGGCATAATGTGCCGCCTGCGGATAGTCCTCAAGCGTATAGTAGCAGTCCATCAGATGATACTCATCGAGATGCTTGTGCTCCCCACGCGCCTGACGCGCGAGCAGGAGCTCCAGATTGCGCCGCGACTTCTCCTTGATGATGCGCGGCGAATAGCCCGTATGATAGAGTGTGAGTCCCGGTGCCATCACCATCTCGCGGTCCGGATCACCGCTCAGATTCTCTACATGTTCGTGAATGCTTCCCACAAAGCGGATGTGCGGCGCATGGCGAAAGATGCGCTGCACCTCGGCCGAGGTGCCGAGGAGTGCCCCCGTATCCATGTCGATGTTGACGAGGTGCACAATAAAGCCATCAAACTTCCTCTTTTTGTCGTATTCCTCGATCAGGGGACGCACGCGCGGCGCGCTATCCTCCGTAAAGTACTCATCCGCATCCGTAAAGACCACCCAGTCACCCGATGCCTTGTCGAGCGCAAAATTCTTTGCCGCAGCGAAATCATCAATCCAATCAAAATGAAAGATTTTCGCCCCGCCCGCACGCGCAATCTCCACCGTCGTGTCTGTCGACCCTGTATCGACCACGATCATCTCATCGGCAAAGTCGCGCATGGATGCAAGCCAGCGCGGCAGATTTTCCGCCTCATTCTTTGCGATGACACATGCCGAGATCTTCATCGTATCAACTCCAATAATTCCGTTGACTTTCTATGCGTGGGATCGAGAAAAAGCGCACGTGCGAGATATTCTCCCGTCTCCTCATGTTTACCCAGGTGCAGTGCGGCAAGCGCCATTTCATAGAGCGTATCCGCCGTCTCCCCCGCAAGCGCCGCGACAAACGACCATGCAGGAAGTGCGCCCTCCCATCTCCCGTGTGCCGTAAATTCCTGTGCACGTGCGCGCAGAAATTCCTCCCCATAGCTCGCCGCCGCACGCGAAAACCGCTCCGCCTGAACGGCATCCGCATGCTGAATGAACGCCTCCCGCACAAGTTCGCAGCCCTCCCTGCCCGCAGGAAGCGCGACGGCGTCCGGCTCATCATAATGCCGCCAGAACGCACGCATGGATTGCGGCAGAAGTGTGCGCAGACGATGATAGAGTACGATGCTCTCCGCGTTTCTGTCGCGCTCCAACCGGAGCAGGATCTCCGGAAGCTCACGCACATTCTCTGCCAACGTGCCGACCATCTGCCCGCCCAATTCACTCGGTGCAATCTCCCTCACACGTGCATAGATCGGGGGTTCCTCCAAGTTGCTTCCCGTCGTTTGCGCAAGTGCTGCGCGCGCCTCCCGTGCGAGGAGGAGCCATCCGTAGCTGTCCGCAAAGCGCATGACATAGGCAAGTGCATCCGCATCATCTCCAAGCATTGCGCACAGATGTGCCAAAAGCTCCCCCATATCCTCGCTGCGGTGCAGCTCCACATAGACATCCAGCGCCTCCTCACGTGCCGTACCGAGAGAAAATGCACGTGTGAGTTCTTCCTCTGCTGCAGGAATATCTCCGCTCTCCATCAGAAGCCGTGCGCGCATGGCAGAGACCGCCCCTGCCCACGCGGCAAAAGCAGACGCCTCGCCGTCCGCATTCCTGGGATGCGCATAGAGTTCCAGTGCACACGTCAACTCCGCAAGAGCATTCTCCTCCCCCATGGCAGCGCAAAGAACGCCCAACCGCCCATGAAAATCCGGCAACTGTGGGAAGGCATCCCGCGCCGCACGTGCAGCCGCAACCTGCTCTGTGAGAGGAACATTCTCCTGTTCCATTGCATCCAGCAGGAGATGATGAAGATGACTCTGTGCGCCGACGGAGGTCACATTCTCCTCCAATGCGGCACGTACATAGATCAGTGCCGCCGCATACTTCCCAAGACTATAGTACGTATCGGCAAGGTAGCGGCAATCGCCGGGCTGAAGCCCCTTCTCCCCGATCTGCCGTTCCATCAGAGCGAGGTTGCGCTCGGACTTGGCGCGGATGCGTCCGGAGGAGTACCCCACATGACGGATCGCGAGGGCAACCGGTTCATGATAGAGCGCGGGTTCCCCCCCCTCCTTGCGCAGTGCTTCATGTACACGCCCCTCGTAGAAGAGCCCGCGGCCCATGCGCAGAAGACGAATATGCGGTGCCCGTCCCGTCTCGCGTTCCCCCGCATCCTCATCAATGTGTACAATCGGCAGAAGCACGGCATCCACATGAGGCAGGATGACATCCAGCATTGCGAGGAAAGAGCGAACTTCCGACGGATCGAAAAACGACTCGTCCGCATCCAAAACCACCGCCCAGTCACCGCTCACCGCTCCAATTGCGGCATTGCGTGCGGCGCCAAAGTCATCCTGCCAGTAAAAGTCTGTGACCGTCGCCCCTGCCTTCTCTGCAAGTGCACGCGTCCCGTCGGTCGAGCCCGTATCGATGACAATGCGCTCATCCGCATAGACTTCCGTATTGGAGAGCCACGTTTCCATATCCCGCAGATCATTGCGCACAAAGACCGCCGCCGAAATACGCAGTTCCTTCGCATGTGTTGCGATCCGCTGCCAGATTGCCGTGCGGCGGCGCAGCTGCGCTCCCATCTCCTCTGTAAAGAGGGAGCGGTCGGTCCCCGCCCCTGGTATTTCCATGCCGACCGCATGCTCTGCTGCGGCTGCTGCCTCTTCATAGCGATGAAATGCGGCAAGTGCCTCCGCATACTCCGCGTGCATCTCCGGCAGTTCCGGAAAATCGCGTACGGCCTGCGCGGCAACCGTCAGATAGCGCTCCCGCAGTGCGGGCTTTGCGCCATAGATACGCAGGAGAATCCGATAGGAGCGGCTTGCATAGATGACGGAGCACCGCCCAAGACCAATGTCCAGGAGGGCATAGCGTTCCGCCATCCGTTCATCCCCCAGATTGTCATAGGTCTCTGCGAGATAGCGCCAACAGCGCTCCGGTGCATCCGTATGCGCCACTTCATCCAGAAGAAGGCGCAGGTTCCGCTCCCCTTTTTCACGCGTCAGTACGGACGAATACCCCGTATGCACGAGTGTCAAAAGTTCCGGTGCAATGATCCGGACGGACGGTGCAGTACCATCCGCATCGCGCAGTTCCTCGTGAATACGCCCCACATAGCGGCGCCCCTCACGATGGCGAAAGATGCGCGGTACATAGGAATCGAGCAGGGTCTCCCCCGTTTCCTCGTCGATATTGTGCCACGGCACAAGGAGCGCCTCGGTATCTGCACGGTCTGCCTCCTCTATCACGGAGCGAAGGTAATTGCGCGTCTCAGGCGAAAAATATTCATCTGCATCAATGAATACGATCCATTCGCCTGTTGCATGGGCAAGTGCGGCATTGCGCGCGGCGGCAAAATCATCCGTCCAAGGGACATGATAAACGGCAGCACCGAAGGACTCTGCCACCGCCGCGGAGTTATCCCGTGAGCCCGTATCGACCACAATCAGTTCATCAACAGAATCGTGCAGACTTTCGATGGACTTTTTCAGATGAGCAGCATCATCACGCACAATATAGCACGCCGTAATCCGTATCCGTGCCTGTTCCATGATCTCCACATTCTCCCCCATATAGGACTTCTCCCTCTCCGTCCAATGCTGCGCTTCTTCCTTCGCGCCCAGATGTTCATAGATCTGCACAATTCGATGCGCCGCAAGGGCTGCTACAGACGAATTGAAGAACGAAGCATCATGTATGGAGGAAAAATCACGATCAAAGTGCTCCAACGCTTCGATCAGGCTCTCTGCCGCCTCAGAATAACGGTCAAGCCCGCAGAGGATCATTCCACGATGGGCGTAGAAATCCGGCAGCTCCGGAAATTTTGCAAGTGCCTCCTCCGCAAGTACCAGCATCTCCTCATCGGGATAATGAAGCGCACGCATGGATTCGATCATCTGATGATAGAGCGTGCTTTCATCGCCGATGAAGCGATAGTCACTTTGCAGAACCTTTTGGGATAATTCCAAAACACGCGCATAATCGTGCAGACCAAAGTAACAATCCGCCAGATAGAAATCATGCATCGGTGTGTGCCCATGAAGGCGTGCATCGCATTCCAGCATGGCAATATTGCGGCGGATCTTCTCCTCGCTGCGCTCTCTCAGATATCCCGTATGCCCTGCAGAAAGTCGCTCATCTCCATAGACAAGCACACGCGTTTTTCCGTCGTCCCGCCCCGCCTGCTCATGGATCATCCCACCGTAGTGAAGCCCCGGCATACGCAAAATGCGAGGACTGCGTGTGTACATCGCATCCTGCAGAGAATCCTTCGTCTTGAAATTACAGAGAGAAATCATGATGATATCAAACTCAGAATTCTCGTGTATAACCGCTGCAATCCCATCCCGCACCTGTTCCGGATGAAAAAAATATTCATCCGCATCCAGAAAGATGACCGAATCTCCCGTACATTTGTCAAGTGCAAAATTGCGTGCCAAAGAAAAATCATTCTGCCATGTAAAATCGTAGAGCTGCGCACAAAACTCATTGGCAAGTTCTGCGACACGCAGATCTCCCGCCGTGGAGACAATAACGATCTCGTCTGCGGCCTGCCGAACGGAGGCAAGTGAACGACGCAACTCACAGACTTCATCCTTGACAATATAACAGGCGGAGATCTTCATCGTACACATCCTTTCATCACTGTTCAAATCATCATTATACGCGATATAGGTAAAATTAGCAAAGAAAAAGAATCCCTCCCCGAGGGGAGGGATTCTTTCTGTAACAGATACAGCCGTAACCGTAAATTACTTGAGGAGCGAGAGGACAGCCGAGCTGTTCTGGTTCGCCTGCGCAAGCATGGCCTGTGCAGCCTGGAGCAGCACGTTGTTCTTCGTGTACTCCGTCATCTCCTTTGCCATATCCGCATCGCGAATCGTGGACTCGGAGTTCTGAACGTTCTCGGCCGCCGTCGTGAGGTTCGAGCTCGTGTAGGAGAGACGCGTCTGGACTGCACCGAGGTTCGCCTGCTCGTCAAGAGCCTTCTGGAGCGCGGTCTCAATCGCGTTGATCGCTGCGTTTGCCTTCTCCTGCGTCTGGACGCTCAGGACGGAGCCGTCGCGCCCCTTCACGCCGAGTGCGAGCGAACGCATATCGCTCATGTTGACCTTGATCGCCTGGTTTGCACGCGTACCCGTCTGCAGAACAAGCGCGTTGTCCTCAGACGCAAACTCTGCGCGGATCGTCTCCTTGAACGCATCGAGCGCCGTGTTCGCCGTCTTGCGGAGGTTGCCGTTGCTGTCCGAGATCGCAATCGTGAACGCGGCGATCTGATAGGTCGTGCCGCCGCCCACAGCACGGAGCGAGAGCGCTGTCTTGTTGTCTGCCGTGTAGACGCTGTTGCCGCCCTTGTCGAGACCGACCATCGAGCCTTGAGCAAACGAATTAATCGAAACAAGATCAGTACCTGCCACAGACTGCGTGCCGTTGTACGCAGTCGCCGTGATGATCTGGGAGAGCGTCTGGCTGCCGATCGAGAAGGTCGTCGTGAAGGTGCGGCCCTCGCGGACGTAGGAAAGCGTAACCTTATCCGTCGACTGGATGTTGAGGTTCTCGTTCGTACGCGTCTGGAGCGAGGTCAGTGCCGAGCCCCAAGCCGAGGTCGTGCTCAGTGCGCTGTTTGTAAGGGTCGTGCAGGTCGAATCGCCCTTTGCGTTGTGCGTACCGTCGACGAGGTACTTGCCGTTGTACGTTGCAAGTGCGTTGTCGTCGATCTGGTCGACCATCTGGTTGATCTCGCGCTGGATGATGCGACGATCGTCATCGGTGTTCGTGTCGTTCGCTGCGCTGATCGCCTTCTCCTTCAGGGTCTTGAGAATCTCAACCGTGCTGGAGACTGCACCCTCAGCGGTGCGCATCATGCTGTTGCCGTTCTGCGTGTTCTGGTTGTCCTGATTGAGCGAACGAATCTGGACGCGCATACGCTCGGAGATCGCATATGCAGATGCATCGTCACCGGCGTTGTTGATCTTCATGCCCGAGGAGACCTTCTGCAGGCTCTTCGCAAGTGCCGACTGGTTCCTGTTCAGGTTGTTGAGCGTGTTGACCGCCGACATGTTGTTCTTGACTACCATTGCCATGTGTAAATTCCTCCCTGGTGTCTTTCCGGATCCTCCGGAACCTTATTGAATGTATGTGCGGACTTCCGTGCCCGCTGTATAATAGGCAAGTGACGCGTCTATCCTGTATGGCTGCTAGCCGGCCTTCCATGGCAGCCGCACCCCTTGCTTATTATTGCCTTACATAAAGTATATCGTCGCGTTGAGGACATACTTAAGTAATTGACTGCGGTTATTTTACTTTCTTCTCATCCATTTGTCAAGTACGACTGTCTAAATTTTAGAAGGAAGTCAGTATCGCCGATTGAGATTCCCGCCGAGCGGATTCGCCCCCGTGAGGTCGTAGCTGTGGACGGCGGCGTTCTGACGGCGTGAGCGGTTGAGCCACGCACGTGCCTTGTATCGGATCTGCATCTCGAGCGGGCGGATCTCGGCATCGTATGCCGTCCACTCAGGACTCATCCGATAGGGGTCCGTAGGCAGTGCCTTCAGGAGATTGACGATGTGCTCTCGCTGATCGACGAGTTCGAGAAAGGTGTCGATCTCTTCCTCGTTCACAAATTTGAGAAGCTCATACGTGAGCACGCGGTACTTCTCCCAGAGTGTGCGTGCCTCTGCGCAGACATCATCCGGCATAGACACCGCTCCCCTCCACGCCCTGCGCGCCCTTTTCCTCGCGTGCCGTCTTCATCGCCTGTGCCCACGCATCGCGCAGCTCCGTTATGATGTCCGTCGCCTCCTGGATGATCGTGGGGTCGCTCTTCATATTACCCTCGACCAGGCGGTCATAGGCATAGTTGTAGAGCGACATCAGCTGATGGGAGATCTCATACTCCATATTGAGCGTGACGCGGAACTCGGAGATGATGTTCTGCGCCTTCTGAAGGGAGATGTTCGACGCCTCATAGTTCTTCTCCTCCAGTGCCTCGACGCCCTCCTTGATGAACTTGAGGCAGCCGTTGTAGAGCATGAGCGTCAGCGCCTCCGGAGTTGCCGTCATCACCTGCTGCTTCTTGTATGCCTCCGCAGCACTGTTTGCCATATGGGAATCCCCCCTGCATCATTGTGCATTAAAGAAGTTGAACTGCGTCGAGAGACGGGAGATCGCGACTTCCATCGCATTGTACTTCTGGTAGAGCTTGTTTTCAAAGGACGACATGAGCTGCTTGAAGTCACTCATCTGCTTCTCGTAGTTCTGGATGAGCTTGCCCAATTCGCTGCGGTCCGTCTTGTCCGCCGCCACGCCGGAATGGCGCTCGAGCTCTTTGAGACGGCTGGTCAGCTTGTTGTAGAGGCGGGATGCGACACCGGTGTTGCTGTAGTCATTGTTCTCATCATCATACGAAATGATGCGGTGCACCGCATCCGGCTCTGCGGCAATCGCCGCCTTGAGCTTCGTCTCGTCAATCTGCAGATGCCCCTTCTGATCCTTTGCCGTGATGCCGATGGATGAGAGTGTGCTGTAACGTCCCGGCGCGGATTTCACCGGGTTGATGACCGCATCGCGCATATCGCTGATGAGGGAGCGGACATAGCTGTCACGATAGAGAAGCCCGGACTTTGCCTTTGCGTTCCACTTCTCGACCTGCTCCTTTGTCATGCCCTCTTCCTGAGACTTCGTGAGCACGCCGTAGTCCTTATGCCCCTTGTCGCCGTAGAGCTTGTTGAGCTCATCGATCAAGTTGTTGTACTCCTCGACGAATTTTTTGACGTTCTCGACGAGCTTGTCCTGATCCTGTGCGACATCGACCTGCGCGGGCGTACCGACAGGGGTTGCCTTCTTGAACGTGTAGGTGACACCGTTCACCTCCAGCTTGTTTTCCTGGAGGTTCGCGTAGTTGCGTCCGTCGATCGTGACGTTTGCGTTCGTCCCCGCAGCCGCCATCGAGACAGTCGTTGGGCTGCTCGTCGTGAGCGTCATGGGTGGAGTGATGGTGCCGCCGCTGACTCTGCCGAGCTTCAGGTTGTTCAGAAGGGTCGTCGTGTAGGTCGCGGAGCTGGAGGTCGTATCCACGGTGAGGTCGATCTTGTTGCTGTCACCCGTCTTGCTGTTGAAGAGGGAGAATCCGTCGGATACGGAATCATAGTTCGCGCGGATATCGAGCGCGGTCTTCTTGCCCGACGCCATATAGCGCGCGTTGTTGATGCGGTTTGCGAGGTCGTTCAGCGTAAGATCCTTCGTAAAGACCTCCTCTGCCGTAAACTTCACCTCGGTCGTGCCGGTGCCGTTCGAGATCTTGAAGCTGAGTGCCGTATCCCCGTCCAGCATGCCGACGGGACGCGTACCGCCCGAAAAGGCGATATCCCGAAGCTTCGTGCTCGTGAGTGCGGAAGGGTTGGAACGACCGATCTGCTGTCCCGTCGCCGTCATAAAGTAGGCGTTCGTTGCCGCCTGTGCAACCTCGACGGTGTGGGAGACGACACCTGCGTTCGCGTTCGCCGTCGCCGTCACGGCGTCGGAGAGCGAACTCGTCGTCGTCATTGGCTTCGTCGTGGAGCTCAGACGGTAGTCCGACATGCGGCTTTTGAACGTATTCGCCTTGTCATAGACGTTTGCATACGCTTCCTTGCGCCACTCCGTCTCGACTTCCTTTTTATAGATGTTATCATATCGTCTCTGATGGGACATCATCCCAACCTTGACCAACGACTCAACGTCAAGCCCCGATCCGGAAAGCCCGTAAATTCCCTTTGCTGATGACATATTTTTCCTCCTTCAATCCTTCGCCGTTCTTATGCCGTTTTGTCCAGGAAGGCACCGATCCAGTCATGTACCTTGATCATGTGTTCCACCATCAACTCGGGCGGGATCTCGCGCAGAACCTCACCCGTCTTCTTGTCGAGCATACGCACGGACATAACGTTGACCTCTTTGTGGTATTGGAATCGGAGATCAACGTTGATATTGCGCATGATTTCATTGAGCTGTTCCGTGATAAACGAGGTCTGTTCCTCGGTCAGCGGCTCATGCTGCTCCTGCGCTGCTGCAGCCTGCTCCTGCGCAGTTTTCTTGTCCTGCACATTTGCCGCAGAAGCGTCAATGCGCCGGGCGATCACCGCGTCACGCGTATCCGCCGCAGACGCACTCTGCGCGGGTGTATCCGCACCCTTCATTCCGCCGACAGCAACCGCTGCCAGCATAACATCCTGAACATTTTTTACGGTCATAAGGCAACCCCTCCGTGTGTCACCGGGAGTGGAAACATAACGCTCCCGCTCCGTTCTTCCTTGATAGATATTTCGACGTGTCAGTTCTTGGGCAATGCGCTGAGATCAACGTTTGCGGGCGCTGCCGCAGCCTTTTGATTCTCCTCCTGGATTGCGCGATAGATTTCGCCGCGGTAGATCTTTACACTGCGCGGCGCATCGATGGCAATGCGCACATTGTCGCCCTGAACCTCCACAATATTCACGACGATATGATCGCCGATCATAATCTGTTGTCTTGGTTTGCGTGTGAGTACCAGCATCACCTGTCCTCCTTGTCTTCGGGGAACAGGCGGTGTTTCGTTGTATACGGACCGCGGTCAAGCACAATCTGCTTTGCCTGCCGCGTCTTGGCATTGATGACGATCGGCGCCATGAGATTTGCCGTCAGATCGCGGATCTCATGCCCCGAAAGGGTGAGAATCGCATAGACCAGCACATCCTCGGGCGAGGTCAGTCCGAGCTCGGCTTCCACCTCATCATCAATGGTAAACTCATAGTCGGGGAAGAATACCAGCGGCATCGTCATCAAAAAGGCGAGTTCCGGCGTCTTGGCCGACTGCAGGAAGACATATGTACTGTCCTCCTCATAGGGGATGATGATAAACTCCCGTTCCTCCTCAAAGGCGGGGATTCCCGCTGCAAACCGGATAATGGACTCCTCTGCCGCCTCGATCTCGCCGAAACGGCTCGTCATAATCTTCTTCATCAGCGACTCCTGTTATATCACGCATAGATATCGTATTTACCTTCGCTGACCCAGCCGTGGATGTCCCCCTTTTGCTGTAGGTAGGTCTCGATGCTGCCGGGTCTGTAGTCGAAGCGTGCCTTTCCCTCCGTAGACCAACGGGGTGTTGTATGCCCGATCGTCGGTTCCCCGACCGCCTGCCCCACATCGAAATGGATCTCAGGCTCGGGGATGTGCGCAGCGACGAGCGTTCGCTGACGCGTGACACGGTCTTCCATATCGCGTTTCGCAAACTCAATGCCGACCTGACGCCCCGGCTTGGCACCGTCCTCGGCGAATGCCCACGCCATCTGCGTGTGCTTTGAGGTGCCCTTCTGCACCTCGCTCATACCGCGCTGCAGGTTCTCGCGGGCAAAATCCGTGTTGTTCGTATAGCCGTAGCTGTGCCGGCTGGGATAGGTGTCTATGGTCAGCCTTGGTTGCGTCGCCCCGCGATTGGAGCGCGCCTGCTGCGTCTCCTGTTCATAGCGCGGCTGTACTATGCCGGAATCCAACCGGCCCTGCTGCGCGTGAATCCCGATCATCGGAAACGTGTGGCGTATATTGAGATAGCGCATGGGCATAAAGGGCATCCTTTCCCGTTATGAAAATGCTGTCAAAAATCTTACCGCAGATAGTCTACAAGTGAAAGCGGCAGGATGCGCGAACCCATCGAGAGCGACATGCTCATGATGGTTTGGTGCTGCATCAGCTTTGTTGCAAGCTCTGGCACATCCGTCCCCGAAACATCCGTAATATCACGTGTGATATTCTCCTTGTGGTCGGTCAGGATACTCTTCATATCCGTATAGAGACCGCTACGTGCGCCCGTCTCCGTATGCGCCTGCAGGGTCACCTGATTCGCGACGTCCGCAAGCGTCACACCGTCCGAGCTGAGCCAATGCGCGTCACAGGCATTCGTCTTGGCATAGACGGTCAGCATATTGTTGACCATCGCCGTGCCCGAGGGGTCGTTCCCGGAATTCTTGTCATCGAAGAGATCGCGTCCGAAGATGTCCATGCCCGTCTTGTTGACCGTATCCGCCGTCGGCTCCGTCGAGCCGTTCTGCTTGACCATCGAGATGTAGCGCATATCGCCGTTGTAGGTGACGAGCTGCTGGCGCACAGAGGAGAATTTCAGCGTCACACCTGTGACAGCCGTGTTATCGGACCAGTTCACACCCTGCCCGGGATTGTTGACCAGTTCTCCCGTGTTCTTGAAGTTGTTTTTGATAAAGTTCGTGCCCGTTGTGATATTTCCGACACGATCCGCCGCAGATACGGTCTTGCGTCCGTTGGCAACGACATCCTTATAGCCTTCCTGCACAAATTCCTTCGTGTAGATATCGCCCGTCAGCGTATTGAGATAGTACGTCTTGCCGTCGCTGCCGTCGAGCGAGAGCATCTGGTGCAGGAAATCCGCACTGTTGTTGTTGCTCGCATCGTTGAAAAAGGCTGCCTGTCGGTCATCGAGGGTCTTTGTCACGCCGCGGTTCTTGAGATCTGCAGGACTCGACATGAGGAAGGGCTGCTTGAGATCCGCCTGCCCCGCAAAGATGTAGCGGTCGCCGAGCTGCGTATTACCGAGCGAGACCATCTGCTCAATGTTCGCCTTCATCTCGCGCGCAATCGCGGGCCAGTCGCCGCTCTTCTCGTCCTTATCGTCGTTCGCCGCCTGGATGGTCTTTGCCTTGAACGTCTTCTGGATGTCCTCCATCCCGGAGAGCGAGGTCTGCGTCGCGTTCATCCATGACAGCCCTGCCTTAACGCTGTCCTGATAGCGGTCATTCTCCCCCTCGGAGACATTGTAGCGCAGGTAGCGCGCGTAGTCCACGGAGTTGTCCGAAGGGCGGTGCAGCTTGCTGCCGTCGCCCTGCTCCATGAGTTTTGACTTCGTGTAGTCAAGCGCGTTCAGATCTCTCTGATAGCGCCGCACCATGTAGTTGCTGCTAATGCGAACCATAGGTCACCTCTTACCTTCCTACGACGCCCGTGCTGCTGATCAGGCGGTCGAGCATCTCATCCATTGTCGTGAGCATACGCGAACATGCGCCGTAGCCCGTCTGGAACTTGAGCATATTCGTCAGTTCCTCGTTCCAGTCAACTCCCGCAGTGGACTGTCGCCACTGCTCGATCTGCGTCATGAGATCGTCCTGCTGCTTGAGCGTCTTGTCGAGGTTCTCGGCATCCGCACCAAGCTTGCCCATCATACTGTTGTAGTACTGGTTGATCGAGACATTGCTGACGGCACGCTCTGTACCGCGCGGATTCATCGAGCCCGCCTGGTCGATGTTGAACAGCTTGCTCAGCTCGACCGCCATCGTGCCGTCACCCGTCCCGTTGACCCAGTCATCATTGTACGTGAAGGTCGAGGAGGTGAGGGTGAGCGTCGGTGTCACCCTGACCCCGCTCGCGTTTGTGATCTGGCGCGCGGCAACGAGGTTCTGTCCGCCCGGTACCGTCAGCTCGTCCGCAATCTTGAGCTCATTGATGACCTGCATGGATTTGAGTCTGTCCGGAGAGCCCGTGACATTCGTTGTCACTGTCGTCTGCGGGGGGGGACCTGCCGTGTGGGTACGCGTGAGCGTGGCGCCCGCCGCCTCCATATAGCGCTCATCCGTCAACGGATCCACATGCCATGTATACTGCATCTGATCGTAGGTGGTTCCGTTTGGGGATCGGAACCGGTTCTTTCCGAAGAAGTTCAGCCACGTCGTTGAATCCGCATCGATGCCCGCCCCCTGCTTGTGTACATCGTTGAACGTCGTAAGGAGTGTCGCCGAGATGTCGGCGAGTTTGTCGATGTACCCCTTGTCCTGTACGATCGTGTCCTGCAGTGCCTTCAGGACGCCGCTCTGCGGGACGTAGGCGATACCGCCCGCCTCCCGGATGCGCAGGGTGTAGTCCGGGATTCCGTACGCGACGTTGTTGATCGGCTCACTCATTTCGAGTGTCATCGCGCTCTCGCGCTGTACGAGTGACATGCCGTTTGAGACCACGGTGTACTGACCGTTTGCCTCTTCGTAGACATTGACATTCGTGATCTCGGAGAGCTTGTCCACGAGGAGGTCACGCTGGTCGCGCAGGTCGTTCGCCTTGCCGCCGTTCGCCTCGGAAAACAGGATGCTCTTGTTCAGGCGTGCGATCTCCTGTGTGATGCCGTTGAGCTTGCCGATCTGAACGCGCATCTCATCATACTGCGCGGTAATCTGATCCTGCAGCTGCCGTGCGCCCGTCTTGATACGGTCAACGAGGGTGTTGCCCTTCGTGATGACCGAGGTGCGTGAAGCCGAATCGCTTGCATAGTCGGAGAGGTTGACCCACGCCGAGTAGAACTGCTGCATCGCATTCAGGATGCCCGTCTTCTTTGCGTCATTGAAGACCGTCTCCACCTTGTCATAGTTCGTCTTGTACGTCTGATAGAGGCTCTGCGCCGAGTTCTCCGACCAGTACTGCTTGTCCGCGTAAACGTTGCGCGCACGGTTCAGTGCCACAACATCCACACCGCCGCCGACATAGACTTTGCCGTACAGGGAGGGGCGCTCCTGATAGTTCGTCGCCGCCGAATCCACGCGCTGACGCGAATACCCCTCCGTTGAGGCATTTGTGATATTGTGTCCGGTGGTGTCGAGCGAGAGCTGATTGTTCTGGATGCCCCGCACCATCGTATTGAGTCCCGCAAAAGTTGACCGCATAGATCCCTCACTCTTTCCCTATTCGATATCCAAATTATACATCCGCATCAAACATCGCAACCGCACGCCGTACCCCCGGTGCAGGTCCCGCAACGGGCTGCGATCTGCCGTACGTATCATCGGCAACCGTCCCTGAGATGACGTTGAGCTGATAGCTGACAAACGCCGCACTCTGTTGCAGGAGCTGCGCGCAGATCCGGACGCGTTCCCGCAGCTCCGACTGCCGCGCGCCGGCGGCTCGCAAAACGCGTTCTGCGGCAAGCCGTTTCTGCAGGTTCGGCTCACGGGCAATGAGGTCAGAGAGGCTTACCGCCCCCTCCCTCATCAAAAGTTCCGACTGCCGACGCGCAAGGGAGCGCACATCACTCAGGCTGCGCTCCGCCGCCGCTGTCGGCGCTGCAATGCCACCGCCCGAAGTACTCCTGCAAAGAGCCTCCCGCAGCGCAGCAAGGCGAAGCATCGCCTCTTCACAGGCGGCGAGCTGCTCCTTTAGGAGCACAAGCGCCTCACGCGTCTCATTCGTCATCACCGCTCACGCCTTATAGTCCAGATTTTTCTTCAGATGCCGCACCTGCTCACCGCCGGTGCTTCCATATACGGGATCGACAACGGCGCCGCCGATTCTGCCGAGCTGACGGTTCACCGCCATGAGCGCCCCCTCGATGAGGAGGGAGTTCGCCTCACTGAGCTCCTTCGTCTCTTTGACAATGAGGCTCAGCTTCCGACTTGCCGCGAGCACCGAGCGATGAACCTGCTCTGTCGGCGCAAGGAGCGCAAGCTCCTCCATATCCGTCTCGGCAGTGACCCCCGGCGTCTCCCGTGCAATCTGCGCTAGCTGCGAAAGGCGCCGCTTCTCGAGTTCTTGTACCGCCTTTGCGAGAAAATCTTCCTCGGCGGTCAGCTTTTCGAGGGTTGCCATATCGAGTGCGACAAGGACACCGCGCTTCTTTTCCTGCAGGGTACGGATCTTTTCATACTGTCGGTGCAGTTCCTCAAGGGTTGCCGCAAATGTATTCCACATGAGTGCGCCCCTGTATCAGTAGCGCATCGCGAGCATCTTTGCCGCAATGTCGGTCGATGCGGGTTCCTGTCCACGCGCCCGAAGCGCCTCCACGCGCTCGGGACGCACATCATCCATGCCGCGCAGTTTTTGCAGAATATCACCAAAGCTCTGCACCTCGCCCGACAATTCGAGTGCATCCGGGCGCTGCACAGCCCCTGCCGCATCCGGGCGGTATGCGCCTGATGGCT
>ERZ773083.641-NODE-641-length-27025-cov-4.144679_pt1 | contig 27025 bp, 31 predicted proteins | sample MGYA00511465_ERZ773083 | MGnify/ENA primary metagenome ERZ773083 (study PRJEB29015, sample SAMEA2738001) | human oral metagenome | biome: human oral; feature: human-associated habitat; material: dental | place: China | collected 2060 ... | reverse complement strand
CGTCCAGTGGATGCGCGTATTCATGAGCTTGTATTTCTCCATCATCTGCAGGTACGCCGCCCCCTGCTCGTTGACTTCGTTTTTCCGATAGCTCGTGAGGACGCATCCGCGAAAGGTAACAAGCGGATTGAAGTTGCTCCGTACCAGCTCGATGCAGTGCAGCATCTCATCCACGCCGTCAAAAGTGAATTTGTCCACCTTGACGGGGATGATGACATCATCGCCGACGGTGAGCGCGTTGATGACGCTCATGTTCTCGTCGGGCGCATTGTCGATAATGCAGATGTCATAGCGCGTCATGATGGGGCGCAGTGCATTCTCAAGCCGCTTTTGCTGCGGGCGCATGGTGTCCATCATGACGATTTTGTTTGCCTCAAGGAGTTTCATGTTGGCAGGGATGCAGTCAATCCCCGCGATACCCGTATGCCGGATGACCTCCTCGACGGTCTTTTCGCTCGTCATTAGGTCGGCGACGCTCGGATAGTCGTAGCTGTGCACGCCGAAAAACTTGCTCGTATTGCCCTGCTTGTCATTGTCGATGACAAGGACGCGCATTTTATGAACGTGTGCAATCACATAGGCAAGGTTGACGCTCGTGATGGTCTTGCCAACACCGCCCTTGAGGTTGCAGATATTGAGTACCCTCATTTTTCGCTCCTCTCCGTTGTTAGAATGGACCATCTTCATACGGATTCGCCATGTAGTCCAAGAACCAGATCACGCCGTCAAATTTCACGCGGTATTTCTGAACATCCTCGGCGCGAATGTACTGTTTGCCGAATATCGTTTTCATTCCGGCGAATGCGACCCACGGGATCATGAAATACTGATCACCGATTCCTGCGCAGACGGCAGAGAATGCGCCCATCTTGTGAAAGTCCTGAAGTGCCTGCGCCTGTGTCGGTGTGATCACTTTGAATTGCAGTCGGTCGGTGTCCGTGTGCTTTGCCTCAAATGCGATCATCTTGCCGCCGGAGAGACAGCCGATGAAGTCCGGCTGCGCGTGCGCGGTGAACCGTACCGTCGCAATTCCCTTCGTGCGGTTCTTTGTCAGCACGCGGAACGGCTCCGGTACCTTGATTATGTTCGCGCGGCCCTGATCGTGATAGGTGTGGCACGCGGCAAGGATCATCTGCTCATGTAGCCGGCCGCGCCCGTTACTCATTGCCGCTCTGTATTTTCGGGCGGCGGCTTCGTGCGCGCGTTCCCATATCGTATGGTCTTTCATTTCCCATTCTCCTGTTCATTTCGTTGTATGGCGTGTCTTGTGTTTTTTGAGCGGAAATGCTATAATATTTATGTACGATTTACATAGTTTCCACTCGTTGGAGCTGCTCCTTCCTTTCTGGAAAAAGGAAGGGGTTTTTCTTATGCCCCTACATCGACGTACTGGACGCACGCCCACGCATCTGCGCCCGCAAGGTGCTTGACTACGAACGGCATGGCTTCGCCTGTGTCGGCATCGAGCAGTGCATAGTCCCCGTTTTCATCCTGCGTGTCCGCGATGATGTATTTCGGCCCGTCGCGCTCCATGACGGTCTCCGTTGCGCGGGTGACAGCTTCCACCCACGCAGGATCGTCCGATTTCAATCCGCCCGCGCTGATCGTCTCGTCATGTCGGATGAGTTCGCGGCGGTAGATTTCCCGCCATAGGTTCTCCTTATCGCTGTGACTGTAGATGAGCCGCCACTGCTTCATGTCTATTTGCTCCGTTTCCTTGTAGCTGCACCGCCAAAATACGGACTGATGATACTCGCATTCGAGGCAGTGTCTTTCGCAGACGCTTCCACGATGACGGCGACACACAATGCCCGTCATGTGTCTGTGCTGGCAGACCGGGCATAGGTTGTCGGCGTAGATCGTCCGAAACTCCTCCATGTACCGCCGCTTTCGCATCTGCTCGCGCTCTCGTAGGAGTGCCGCCTTGACGGTGATTTGCATGGCAGATCAGACCCCCGTGCATCGGCGCAGCTCGATCGCCACACCGATCGCATATCCGATTCCGAGCGCTGCGCCGATGACGAACGCCCATCCCCACGGATAGAGGAGCGGCGTGCGAAAGCTCGCGATTCGCTTGTAGATTCCCATGATCGCACCTCCTCAGACGATATGATTCAGTGCGACGATCACGTTGCCAAGTTCGGCGGCTTCCTCGTCGGTGAGCGTGATGCCCTTGTGCATACGTGGCTCTTCGCCTGGCTCACGCGACCAACGTCGCAGGTCGAACTTTGCCTGGCGGTCGTTGTAGCTGATGCGATTGAGTTCGAGCGTGTTTTTCCCATCTGCGCTCCGGCTGATTACCGCGATCCGCTCCGTGACTTCATAGCTAAAATCTTTCATTGTGTGCTCCTTTCTCTTAGTGCTTGATTCTGAGACCGCGCATGAGGCGATCTGTGGTGGCGTCAAGCGAGCGGCGACGCTCCTCATCTCCGCGAAGCTCCGCAATCTTCACGATTACCTCTGCGATGCGGCAATACTGCTCGACGGTGAGATCATCGCGCTCGGACATCTCCGCCATCTTGAGAAACAGATCATCCAGCACCTTCTCCATGTTTGCCTTGCTGAAACTCATTGATTTACCTCCTATGCGAATTCGTACCATCGAAGGGCTTTTTCACTTACTAAGTCTGCTGAATTTTGTGCGTCGTTCGGCGTTTCCATTGTTTCAAAAAGAACAGCTACTCCTTCCACGGATTTATATACGAGTGTCGCTATCTCCTCATGGGTTCCTACCTTTTCGCCATCTGGCGCGGTCGCAATCCATATTGTTCCAATGCTTGTGTAACGCAGATCTGCGAAGCTGACCTTTACGAGTTTCTCTGTGCCTTTATTGGAGCGTGACTGCAGCGTAAAGGCGATGGACTCTTTGATTGTTTCCGTTTTCATTGCGTTCCTCCTATGCTCATCCGGCGACCATACGCCGCCGCTCTGTCATGTCTTCCGCATGAGTGCATGGCGGCTCGCGTCGCTCGGCGTGAGCGATCACGGTGATATTCTTGCCGTCCTGCTCTGCCTTGAGCTGATAGAGCCGCGTCATGATCGTCGCGGGATTCGCGTTGATGAGATTCGCGTTCATGAGCCCCCTCCTTTCGCGCTACGCACAGCCCGCTTATGCGGGCTGTTTTTCTTTGCCGCCATCGGCGGCGGTATCATCCGCCATCCGTGCGCTGCGTCCGACTTCAAGCCCCCGTGCGAACGAGAGCGCCTCCGCACGCAGGATCTTCTCGCCCGTCGTTCCCGCGCTGCGCAGCGCATCAATCATGTGCGGTGTCGAGAACGCATACGGCTCACTCGGGATGCCGAGCATTTCATTCTGAATCATTTTCTCCCCTCCTTGCCCGCCATCGCGGGCTTTTCGCGACCTGCCATCATCAGTGCAGGGCGGTCATTCCCTGCGGACGCCCTTGCGGGCGTTTCGGCTTAAACTAGATATTCATGCGGTGTGCCGTTGATGTATTCCCACTTCCACGTCCCGCACGGGGTTTTCACATCGAATCTGACGTAATTCCAGTCTGATGATTCATAGTGCGGTTCACGCTTTCGCATGACCGCCACTCGCGTCTGATGATGCCGATTGATCTCCATGATGGCGGCCTCACGGACAATCTCAATCATCGAAATGTCAAATCCGCATTCCCGATGAATAAATGCTTTCGCCTCATCGTCCGACAAGCCACGCCCCAGAAGCACGAGATCCTCATATCTCTGCTGATCTATCTGTGTGCCGCCCTTGTCATAGAGCTGCCACTCTTGCTCCTCGTCCAATCGATCTATGAGTGCTGCACGTTCCTTTTTCAACTCCTCATTCTGTCTGCGCAGTTCGCTCACGGTCTCATTAAGTTCCTCGATCTGGTGCGCACGGCGGACGATCTCTGCCCGGACGTTGAATGCCTGCGATTTGAACGCTTTCACGTCAAACGCCTTGCAGTAGGCATCTTTGTCGCCATCGAACGCGTAGTAATCCTCCTCAATAGCGGCATATTCCGCATCCGTCGGCGTGTAGCCCGTGCGTTCGATGAACTCTTCCTTTAACATGATGTTCCTCCTTGCCCCGTGAGGCGGTTTCCAGTTCATTTTTTCTAATCCACAGCCCGCTTATGCGGGCTGTTTTTCTTTGCCGCCATCGGCGGCGGTCATCGCGACGTTCACCGCGTCGCGCTTGAACAAATAGGATAAATCAAATTTGTGTCGAATATCTCCTTCAAGGAGATGATTTTATGTGGTTCCGCTATCAAGTCCTAAAGGCACTCATTGAACATGTTGGAAAGAAAACGCTTCCCCGATTCGAACCGACGGTTCTTGTTGAGATGTTTCCAAATCAATCAGCTGATATAGTGACTTCCTGCCTGCACGAGTTGCAGGAGGAAGGTCTTGTGTCCTTTTCCCATAGCAGCGATGATAAATTTTATTCCTTCTCGATTGCCCCTTCTGCCTCGGCATATCTTCTCAATCTGAAGGAGCTCAAACACCTAAAACAGAGGGAAAAGTGGGAAAACCGCATCTATGGTTTTATTGCTGGGGTTGCTTCAACCGTACTAGTTAGAATGCTCGTTCAATGGCTTCAATAATTAGATACCCTGTCACTCCTCCTAATATGTAGAAAAGCACTGTTCCCCAGTCAAACCGCTCCATATGCTCACCTCCCTCGCCCGCTTATGCGGGCTGTTTTTCTTTGCCGCCATCGGCGGCGGCATTCGTTTCCTGCTTTGCCGCAAACTCGCTGAAGTCGTACTTGCTCGAAAGCCCCGCCAGAACACCAAGTTCAAACTTCGTAATCTTCACTGCCTTCACTTTGCGGGCAAGCTCCTCCCATTGTTCTTTTGTCATTTTTTTCATCTCCTCTCTACGTGTTGTTATACACATGATATCATCTTATTTTGTGTAAGTCAACATCTTTATAAAACTCTTTGTGTTGACTTACGCATTTTTTTATGTTATCTTTTAATCAAGCAATAGATAGGAGGTTGAACCCATTGGCAGAACTGCACGAACGCATACGGGACGTGCGTAAAAGCCTGAAGCCGAAAACATCCCAGTCCGTATTTGCCGAAATGCTCGGCACATCACGAGATACCATAGCAAATTATGAAGGTGGTCGCGTCGTTCCCACAGATACATTTATCCAACTTCTGTGTACCAAATTCAACGTTTCCGATGAGTGGCTACGCACGGGCGCGGGGAATATGTATGTCAAAAGCGAATCAAGTCTCGTGAGCGCTCTCGCAAGTCAGATGAATATGTCGGCGGAGCAGAGGAAACTCATGGAAATCTTTCTAACCATGAGTGATGAAAAGCGCGATTCGGTATCAAAAGCCTTCTTTGATTTCCTAGATGCAGCGCGACAACTAGATGACGCCGAATCTGCTGCGCCGCCATCGAACCCCGCTGCCAATCAGCAGCACACCATGACGGATGATGAACTGGAAGCCGAAGTCGAAGCCTATCGCGCCGCGCTTATCGCAGAGCAAAAAGGGCAATCAGCATCCGACTCTGGAAGCTCCGCCGCAAAAATGGCATAAAAAAAGACCGCACCTAGGCGGCAAGAGGTTTTGATATGATCTATTCAGATGACTATCTCAGTGATCTCATGGTGCGGATGGCGCATCACTCGACGGCGATTGAGGGGAATACGCTGACGCAGGGCGAGACGAAGAGTGTTCTCGTTGACGGTTATGTCCCGCGCGCGATGGATATGCGTGAGCTGAATGAGGTGCTGAACTATAAGGCGTTCATGTCATATCTGGTGGAGCACTCGGCATCGGGCACTGCGCTCTCGCTGTCGCTGATCCGTGAGGTGCATGCGCTCCTTTGTAAAGACGCGATCGAGGGTGTGCCAGGGCAGTTCAAGCAGCGGCCGAATATGATTATAGGGGCGAACTTCACGCCGACGCCGCCCTACATGGTTCCCTCTGCGCTGACGGACTGGACTCTCGATCTCGCTGCACAGATGGATTCTGCTGTGTCCGATTCGGATAAGGTGCGCGCCATCTGCCGACAGCATGTTGCGTTCGAGCATATTCATCCGTTCCCGGACGGCAATGGACGTGTTGGCCGTGCGCTGATGGTTTATAGCTGTTTCCTCTCCGATATGGTACCGATTGTGATTCCGGCGGATCAGCGCAAGGCGTATATCAACTATCTCAATACGGAGGATTTAGATGGATTTGCCGCTTTTGCCGAGATTCTGCAGTCGGAGGAACGCAAACGCATTGAGGCGTTTTCCTAAATATTTTCGATGAAGAAAGCATTTTTCGTTTTATCTCAAGCAAAATAAGAGCCGCCCGTGCTGACAACACGAACGGCTCTAGGCTCGGCAGGCGGTACTGACAATACCACCCGCCCACTGAAACACCATGAAGATGCTTCCATACGCAATTTCATTATAGCACCTTCATGGCGTATTTTCCATACGCAATTTTGGAGGTGTATTTTTATGCCGAAACGTGCGGCTCTCTATATCCGCGTCTCATCTGAGGAACAAGCACGGCACGGGCTTTCCCTCGGCGAGCAGCGCGCTGATCTGCTGAACTATGCGAAGGAACATGGTTATTCGGTGGTTGGGATCTATGCCGATGAGGGTGTGAGCGCACGCAAAGCGATGTCCCGCCGCAAAGAGCTTCAGCGGATGCTTGCCGATGTTGAGTCTGGACGTATCGACATTATCATCATCAAGTGTCTTGATCGGTGGTTTCGCAATGTCGCGGATTTTTACAAGGTTAAAGAACGTCTGGACGCTTGCGGGGTCGATTGGGTGTGCAGTCGTGAGGACTATAATACGACGACGCCGAATGGGATTCTTATGCTGAATCTCAAGCTCTCAATCGCACAGCATGAGAGCGATCAGACGGGTGAGCGCATCCGTTATGTGTTCGAGGGAAAACGCGCACGCAGGCAGTTTGTAACAGGTCTAATTCCCCTAGGGTTAAAGGTTGCAGATGGCTATTTCGCGCGGGATGATAAAACTGCGCCGATTGTTGAATGTGCGTTCAATCATATTTTGAACGGCGGATCTACGCGCTCTTTGGTGCAGGTTCTTTATGATAAGTTCGGGCACAAGATCACCAAGGCAGGGTTGTTTGACCTTCTGCGTAATCGTTCTTATATCGGCGAGGTGTACGGTATTCCTGATTATATGTTTTCGCTGATTCCTCATGATGTTTTCTTTCGGGTACAGGAGATTCTTTCGCGTAATACAAAGTATACGCACAGCGGCAGGATCTATTTATTCTCCGGACTCCTCCGGTGTCCTGACTGCGGTAGGAATTTAGCGGCATATCGCGGGCGACGTGTGAATAGCGACGGGGAGCGGCGTTTTCAATATCAGTGCGGCTACCGTGTCAATCGCTCAATGCCCGGCTGTCATTTTGCGCGCGGTATGTACGAGGATAAGATAGAGCAATATCTGCTCGATAATATTCAATCATTGATTCGAGAACATATCATCACGATGGAGTCATTCTGTGGTCAGCAAGGAAGGGAACGCCCGGAATCAAAGATAGACGCGCTCAAGGCGAAGCTCTCACGGCTTGAGGATATATATATCGCAGGCTTAATGGATAAGGACAAATATACAAAAACATACAAGGAGATCACACAGGAGATATCGGAGCTCTCAACGCTCGTCGCTCGTTCGCTGTCTATCCCCTCCGCTCTTCGCGAGGTTGCCGATGATAGGGATTTTCGCAGCACCTATGAAAGTCTCACGCGAGAGAACAAGCAGCGCTTTTGGAAGTCCATTATCGCCTCGATTACGTTCGATGATACTCCTGATACCCGTGGTAAGGGCGCCTATATCCCTTATCGGGTTACTTTTTTATAGCAAAATGTCCCATGTAAGGAAGGTTAAACATTCGTCTCGCGTGCGCAGCGCGCGGCGGCATAGGCGAGCGGCAGGCGGTACGCCGCCCCGAGGAGACGCAGCTCACGGCAAGTCACGCGCCGCATGGCAGACGCAGGAAGCACCGCACTCATCGCGTCCCCTCCTTTTCCCCGCGCATCATGACCGTGCGCCCGAGAAAGCCGATCAGCCCCGAGGCGATGTTGCTCGTCAGCTCCGCGCTCCCATAGAACACGGAGAGAATCGCGACGATGACCAGCCCCGTCCCGACCATCCAGTCCACACGCGGCAAATTGTTTCGCATAAAAAATTCTCCTTTCCTGTCTCACATTTACCTCTATCGAGAGTAGTTGCTGTGAGACGAGAAAAGGAGAGTGAGTTATCTAAGGCAATTATATCATAATTTACCGGCAAAATCACCAGAACCAGCACATCAGTCCATCTGACATACCTCGTCTGCAAGAGTGGAAAATATGGTGCGCAGTTCGTCAAAGGTCGGGCGCTTAATCAATCGCCGCACCAGCGTCCTATTGGTAAGAAAGCGGCCGATCATCTTGTAAAATTGAGGAAGGTCTCGGTCGCCGCCGTCCTTCATGGAGACGAGAAAGAGGATCTGCGCATCCTCCTCCCCCCATAGGATCGGCTGATTCAATACAGCGACAACGACAAAGCTGCGCCCCCCCATGGGACGCGCAGGGTGCGGCGTCGCCACGAGGTTGCCGAGTGCTGTCCCACCAATGTGCTCCCGCTCCATAACTGCATCATAAAAATCCTGTGGCAGCTCTTCCACCGCCTCTGCCGCAGCGCATATCTTCCGCAGGGCATCCTCTCGCGTCACTGCGCTCACCTGCGGGAGAAAGAGCTGCTCCGTAAAGTACGCAAGCATCGCCTCCTGACGATCATGCATCAGATGTGCGCGAAGGTCACCGCCCGCCTGCCACGGCAGGACATCGCCCAGCTCTATGACAGGCACAGGCAGCGTCTCACGAAGGGGAATGGTCGAGAGGATATAGTCCGCCGCTTGAAGATCAGTATCGGAGAAATCCGCCGCTTCATAGGTGCCAATCACCTCAAGATATTTTCCATAATTCTCTTCGATGGTGTGGGCGAGCAGCATTGCCGCCCCTTTTCCCGCACCGCAGACGATGAGGACGCGTTTTCTGCGCTGTGCACGCATGCGCTCAAGGGCGACATGAAAATACAGCGCGATATAGCCGGTCTCATCGGCAGAGGCCTCACAGCCATATGCACTGCGCAGGATGCCGCACGCCACATTTGCCATCTCATACGCCAGCGGCCCGCCCTCGCGAATCTCCCTGCCGACGGGATTCTCCTGCTGCATCCCACACAGGAGACGTGTACGCAGCGGGATCAAGTGGGTTGAAAGGCTGGCAATCAGCTCGAAATCATGCGAAAAATCATAACAGAACGTACGCTGTACGGCGGCGAGCATCTCCATGACTACCGCATAGACATCTGCTGCCGCCGTCGATGCCTGTTTCCACGAGAGCACCTTCCTGCTCATCAGCAGGAGCAAAATATAGCGACACTCACCCGCAGAGAACCGCATCCGATACTGTGTCTCCATAGCAACGACAACCGCCCGCGACAGCGCCTCATCCTGCGGTGCAGCGGGCAGTGACGGAAGATCCTCATCCCTTATCTCGTGCCCCTGTCGCATGCGTTCGATCGACACATCGATATGCAGAACAAAATCCTGAAAGGAGTATGCCGCCATACGGCAGTCATATTGCTTGAATATTTCCTGCAAAACGCGGCCTGTTTGCTGAACTTCCTGATGCAGAATGCCGCCATCTCCCGCAAGGATCCTCCGCTTCATCCGTACCAGACAGCGGCGGATATCCTTCTCCGCCCCTCTGATCGAGAGCCCTGCGTAGGGCTGATGGACGAGACTCAGATCATACATACCGAGCAATGCGCGCACGCCGCGCAGATCCTTCTTCAGCGTGGAGCGGCTGATGTGGAGTGCCTCGCAGAGATTATCACTCTTGCACGGAGCAGAACTGTCGAAGAGCGTTCGAATGATTTTCCCGATGCGGACTTCCGACGTATCGCCGAGGATCGTATCGCCGCTGCCGAGCGCATCCAGAAAGTGAAGGAAGCGCGCGCGATCGTGCACGTCGAGCGTCACTCCATGATGTGTACGCGCAACGAGCTGCGCTCCATGCTCCAGCATCATTTCATTCAGCCGTGTGATGTCATCATACACCGTGCGGACGGAGATCCCCAGCTCCTCCGAGAGTGCCTTGTAGGTAATGAATTCATCCTCTGGCATAAGCAGCATCAGCTGCAGCCATCGATTCATGCAGGTTCCTCCTCCGTCACTTTTTGTAAATTATAGCGCATTTTCCCTCCATTCGAAAGTACCCGCTCTGTTTCCTCAGGAGAAGGGGCACGACTTCCGAACCCTTTACGGAATTTTTCGAACTGGAGGTTTGCACGTATTCTGATATACTGACCAACGAAAGGCAAAAAAGGAGGCGTTTCTATGTTTCATGAAAATCAGATTGTTTTTTTGGAGGACTCCTTCTCCTCCAAAAACGAGGTCATTCACCACCTTACGCATCGGGAAAACAGTGCCGTCCGGGACGCTGACCAGTATGAGCGTGACGTGCTGGAACGGGAAGCATCGTTCGCGACTTACACGATCGATGGCGTTGCCATGCCGCACGCGAAATCAGAGGGGGTCAGTACACCGTTTGTCGCCTTTGCGCGACTCAAGACACCGGTACGCTGGGGGACAGAGGAGGGCGAGGATGCCCGCATGGTCTTCCTCATCGGCGTGCCAAAGGTCGACGGTGCAGCAGACAACAATCTGCACCTGAAGATCCTTGCTGCACTCAGCAAGAAGCTGATTCACGATGAGTTCCGTGCGCAGCTCTCCACAGCCAACTCCACGAAGGACATATACGCGCTGCTGCAGGAAATTGAGGGGGCATTCTAATGAAAATCGTCGGTATTTCTGCCTGCACCGCAGGCATTGCGCACACCTATATGGCGCAGGAAGCACTTGAGCAGGAGTGTAAGAAACGCGGCATCGACTGCAAGATCGAGACGCAGGGCGGCATGGGCATCGACAACGAGCTCTCCCAAGAGGAAGTCGATGCTGCCGATGTCGTCATCCTCGCCGTCGCCGTCAGTGTCGAGATGGCCGATCGGTTTGACGCGAAACGCGCGGCGGGCCGTGTGATCGAGGTCAGCCCCACGGAGGCGATCAAGCAGACTGCCGCACTGATCGACCGCGCAGAAAGCGTCGCGGCAAGCGCACCGCAGGAGGCGCATACCTCGGGTACCCGCGCGGCGAGTCCTGCCACGGAGGAAAAAACCAGCCTCGGCACCGAGCTGTTCCGCTATTTCAACACAGGTATCTCCTACTTCCTGCCGGTCATCATCGCCGGTGGTATGATGTTCTCCTTTACCCTCATCACAGGCACGGTGGAGGACGGCCGCATCATTCCGAGCAATCAGTTCTGGCAGAATGTATACGATCTCGGCATGGCAGGATTTGCCATGATGGTGCCCGTGCTCTGCGCCTACATCGCTTATGCCATCGGCAGTAAGGCGGCAATCGCTCCTGGCTTTATCCTCGGCCACGCCGCCAACACCCCTATGGGCGAGTCCCATATTGCTACAGGCTTTCTCGGGGCGCTCTTCCTCGGCTTCCTCGTCGGCTACTTTGTCCGTTGGATGAAGAGAATCGCTGTCCCCGAGGTGCTGCAGCCCATGATGCCGACCTTCATCATCCCTCTGGTGACGACATTCGTCTTGGGTATCTTCTACATTTACCTGCTGACTGTCCCACTGAATGCATTCGTTCAGTTCATGATCCACGTCATGTATCAGCTGAATGGTGCCGGCGCATTCGCCCTCGGCATCGGCATCGGGCTCCTCGCAGCAGCAGATTTTGGCGGTGCGTGCAGCAAGGCGGCAACAGCATTTACCCTCGCACTAATGGCAGAGGGGATCCTCGGACCAAACGGTGTATTCCGTATGTGTTGCGCCATTCCCCCGCTCGGAATGGGACTTGCCTCCTTTATCCTGCGCAACCGCTATGATGCGGCAGATCGTCAGCTCGGCATCTCCGCCCTTTTCCTCTCGTCGGCAGGCATCACGGAGGGTGCTATCCCCTTCGCGGGCAAGGACTTCCGCCGTACATGGATCGCATGCGCCATCGGCACCTCCATTGCAGGCGCGATTGGAATGCTCCACGGCATCACCTCCATCGTCGCGTTCGGCGGCGTCGTCGCCATCACAGGCGTCGTGGACGGGAAGCTCTGGTATGTGCTCGATATGCTGCTCGGCGCAGCCATCATCGTCCTAATTCTCTTCTTTACAAAGCCAAAACTTGACGCGACAAAGGAATAATTCCTGCAGCTCATAAAAGCACCTCTGAACGAAGTGATATTCTTCGCACAGAGGTGCTTTTTTAATTGATCAGCGATTCCTCTATTTTTACTTCATAAACCGCCGCCCGCGCTCGAGCTTTTCAAAGTAGCGGCACGTCTCGTGGACGACAACGCCCGAGAGGGCGATGAGCGCGATGAGGTTCGGGATCGCCATGAGGCCGTTGACGATGTCGGCGAGGACCCAGATCGCCTCGAGTTTCAGGAAGGCACCGCAGGCGATGAGCGCGATAAAGACGAGGCGGTACGGCAGAATCGCACGCACGCCCGCGAGGTAGAGGATGGCGCGCTCGCCGTAGTAGTTCCACCCGAGGATGGTCGTAAAGGCGAAGAGAGCGAGCGAGATGGTGAGCAGTGCGCCGCCGATGTGCCCGTACGCGCCCGTGAATGCCGCGCCCGTCATCGCCGCGCCCGCCGTGTCGCTCTGCCATGCTCCCGTGAGGACGAGGACGAGCCCCGTCATGGTACAAATGATGATCGTGTCGATGAAGGTGCCCGTCATGGAGATCAGGCCCTGCTCGGCGGGCTCCTTCGTCTTTGCCGCCGCCGCTGCAATCGGCGCAGAGCCGAGACCGGACTCATTGGAGAAGACGCCGCGTGCAATGCCGTTCTGCATCGCCATCATGATCGTGGAGCCCGCAAAGCCGCCTGCTGCCGCCGTGCCGGTGAATGCCCCGTCGAGGATCAGGCCGATCGCCGCGGGGATTCCGTCGATGTGCATCGCGATGATGCCGACGCTGATCACCACGTAGAGAACCGCCATAAAGGGAATGATGCGCGCGGCGACCTCGGCGATGCTCCGAAGGCCGCCGATGGTGATCGCCGCGATCAGCACCGTGAGGGCGATATCCGTCACGAGACGCGGCACGCCGAAGGACAGCTCTGCCGAGTCCACAATGGCGTTGACCTGCGGAAATGTCCCGATGCCGAAGAATGCGACGAGCACCGCCGCACACGCAAAAAATCCTGCGAGCGGGCGATATTTCTCCCCCATGCCGTGACGGATGTAGTACATCGGGCCGCCTGCAATCTCGCCGCGCTCGTCCGTCGTACGGTACTTCACGGCGAGCAGCCCCTCCGCGTACTTTGTCGCCATGCCGAAGAACGCCGCCATCCACATCCAGAAAATCGCACCGGGGCCGCCGACCTTGACCGCCGTCGCGACGCCGACGATATTGCCCGTACCGATGGTCGCGGCAAGCGCGACGCAGAGTGCCTTAAAGCTCGACACATCGCCCTCTCCGCGGTTCTTTGCCTTGAGGATGAGCGCGAGCGCACGCGGCAGGCGGCGCACCTGGATCAGCGAGAGACGCAGCGTCAGCATGATGCCTGTCCCCACGAGCAGGACGATAAGCGGCGCCCCCCAGAGGAAGGAGTCCACCGCATTCAGTACGGGAAGAAACGATTCCATACAAGATTCCTCCGAAAATAAAAATATGCGCACATTTTACCATGATAAAGCACTAAATGTCTATGGAATCTGTATGTATACAGGGGAGATTTTCACTTCGCTTGTTCCTTTGCTCACTCTCCCTATGGCAATAAAAGATTTTCCGATTCTACAGCTCCTATATCAAATCAATGGTTTCAATGAATAATCAAGATGGCATGTCTGAATTTAACAGTGGTGCTTATATTCTATCTGCAGTTTTTCAAATAGAAAAACTTTATGTTGCATTTTGAAAAGCTATTGGTTATAATGCTAATCAAGGAAAGTAAATATACAAAATCTTTTTCAAAATGAAATGATTATGTTGTGTTCTACTATTGCGAATGGTATTCAGCAAGGTCTGCTTCCCCTGCAGATTCCTGCTTAATATAAGTCGGTGTATCCATATTTTAGGGTGAAACAAACGAAGGAGGATTCCCCTATGAAACGTATCTTATTGGGCGCCGTCAGCGCGCTCCTCGCCGCCGCAATGCTTACAGGCTGCGGCAGCGGTCAGCAATCCGCCGCAAAGGACGGCAAAGTCATCATTCAAGTCGGCTACGAAAACAATCCCGGCGAGCCATTTGACAAGGGTGTAAACAAATGGAAAGAACTGCTCGAGCAGAAATCGAATGGAACAATGATCATCGAGACATATCCTTCGAGCCAGCTCGGCAGCAAAAACGACCTCATTGATCAGATGATCGCTGGGCAGCCGGTTGTTACACTCGCCGATGGAGCTTTCTACGCAGACCGCGGTGTCAAGGACTTTGGCATCGTCTTTGGACCCTTCCTCTTTGACAACTGGGATCAGTGCTGGAATCTCGTCAAGAGCCAGTGGTACGCAGACAAGAGCAAGGATCTCGAGGGCAAGGGTCTGAAAATTCTCGGTTCGAACTGGGTCTACGGCGCACGCCATACACTGACGACGAAGCCTGTAAACTCCGTCGAAGATCTGAAGGGCATGAAAATCCGTGTTCCCAATAACGCCATTCAGGTCAAAGGCTTCGAAGTGCTCGGTGCCGTGCCGACCCCAATGCCGCTTGGTGACACTTACACAGCACTTCAACAGGGTACAATCGACGGTGTAGAAAATCCGCTCCCCGTTCTCTATAATGGAAAGTTCCAGGAAGTTGCAAAATATCTCATCCTTGATGGCCATGTCAAGAACTTTACGACACTCGTCTGCGGTACACAGTTCTTCAACACGCTGACACCGGAACAGCAAAAGCTGCTGGTCGAGACGTGTGAGGAAGCTGGTCTCTACAACAACGAGCAACAAGCGGCCTCCGAAAAGGAAGTACTCGAGAAGTTCCGCAGCGAAGGCGTAACTGTCGTCGATCCTTCGGAGGCAGTTCTGCAGGGCTTCCGCACTGCTGCACAGAAATTCTACACATTGCCTGATTTCGGCTGGTCAAAAGGCCTCTATGAGACGGTAAAATCCGCAATGCAGTAAGCATCTGCGGATGTGGACGGCGCGCCGCATCTGCGGCGCGTTTTCTGTCTATCAACATAAAAAAAGGGGAATTTATATGGAAGCGAATCACGAGCCAAAAGGGCTACTTTGCAATCTTGACTTCATTATCGCAGGCATTGCTCTCGCTGTGCTGGTACTAGTGACGTTCGTCGGTGTCTTCGCACGCTACTTTGTCGGTATGCCTTTCGCATGGGAGGAAGAATTTCAGCTGGCATGCTTTGTTTGGATTACGTTTCTCGGTGTCGGTGCTGCATTTCGTTCAGGAAGCCACGTTGCGATCGAGCTTCTCGTCGAACGAATGCCGGAGAGAATCGCACGCATTACAGAGATTGGTGGCTACGCTGTCTCGATGCTGATCTTTTCCTTCTTTCTGTATTACGGCGTGCAGATCATTCTGTCTATGGTGACGATGGGACGTACGACAAACATTCTCGGAATCCCATACGCAGCAATCTACATTGTCGTCCCCATAGGGTGTCTTCTGATGATGTATAACTACACTCGGATGATATTGAAGAAAAAGGAGGCGGCACAATAATGGACGGTACAGTCATTCTTTCCGCAGCGGTACTCCTCACACTCCTATTTCTCAAAGTGCCGGTCTTTGTCTCCGTACTGGCCGGCGGCGTAACCTACTTCCTCATGGTTCCAAATTTGCCCGGCACTATATTCGTGCAGCGTGTCATTGCCGGAACAGAGAGTATCCCACTTCTTGCGATCCCCTTTTTCGTCTGCGCCGGTGTTTTTATGAACTACACAGGCGTCACAAAACGAATTATGAATTTCTGCAGTGTACTTCTCGGCACATTTGTCGGAGGCCTGGCACAAGTTGCTATTCTGCTCTCAACACTGATGGGGGGCCTTTCTGGCTCCAACCTCGCTGATGCCGCAATGGAAGCAAAAATGCTTGTCCCCGAAATGACGAAGCGTGGCTTCTCCCTAGAGTTTTCCTCCGTCGTTACAGCGACCTCAGCAATCATTACTCCGTTGATCCCGCCAGGCATTGCCATGATTATCTATGGTTCTATTGCAAACCTTTCCATCGGCAAACTGTTTATCGGCGGAGTCGGTCCCGGAATTCTGCTCTGCGTGGCAATGATGATCCTTGTCTCGATCATCTCGCACCACCGCGGCTATAAGCCAATTCGTACGAAGCATGCCTCTCCGGAGGAGTTCTTCACAGCACTGAAGGCTGCCTTCCTGCCGCTCTGCCTTCCGATCATTATCATTGGCGGTATCCGCATAGGGCTTTTCACACCAACCGAAGCAGGTGCCGTTGCTATTATGTACTCTCTCTTCCTCGGCATCATTTATCGTGAGATGCGTCTGCAGGATGTTCTGACAGGCATTCGTGAAACAGTAACCACATCTGCCTCCATTATGATTATTATCGGTGCGGCATCCACTTTTGCATGGATTCTTACGAAAGAGCGCATTCCGCAGGAACTCGCACAGATGATGATCACATTCCTCGAGACGCCTGCTCTCTTTCTGATTGTCGTGAATGTATTTCTCCTCATCGTCGGTATGTTTCTCGAGGGAAATGCAGCCATGATCATCCTTGTGCCCCTGCTTGCCCCCATTGCTGCTTATTTTGGCATTAACGAGTACCAGTTCGCGATCATGTTCATCTTCAACTTGGCCATCGGCGCGCTCTCGCCCCCCATGGGTACGCTGATGTTCGTCACCTGCGGCATTACAAAATGTAAGATGAGCACTTTTATCAAAGAGGCCATACCGTTCTACATCCTTTTAGTCATCTGTCTTATCCTTTTGACTGTCTTCCCGGTTTTCAGCTCAGGATTCATCAACCTTATCTACGGGAGCTGATGAAGTGTCATGATCATATCTAACAGGAAGGCGAATCCTCATGCCACACATTCTGTTCACTGCGCCGACAGCAGATATTGCTCAGAAGGCTGAGCGCATTATCCAGCGACGTCGTCTTGACATTCCCGTCATCACAGCAGACGATCAATCCGTGCATGATGCAGTACTTTCCTTCCCCGAATCTTTCGTTGTTATCAGCCGCGGCGGCGTCGCCGAGGAGATCAAAAAAATCTCCGGCCGCACCGTAATCGAAGTCGCAACCTCCGTGGGAGATATTCTCACAGCACTTACCGCACTGGATGCTCAAGGACTGCGGCGCATCGCCGTAGTGATGCGCGGAAATATCCTTTTCGATACGCCGCAGAATTTTTCACTTGCAGGCATGGACATTCTGATCCGTCCTTGTGATACCTATGAGGAAATTGCCGAAACCGTACATCGGCTGGCGGCAACAGAGGAAATTGACGGCATCGCAGGCTGCCGCTATGCGGCACACATAGCAGAAGAAGTTCACCTTCCCAACGTCTATGTAGAGGTAAGTGAACGTTCCATCGAAAAGGCAGTTGACGATGCCCTAAAGGTGATCGATGCCAAGCGCCGGGAGTCACTTCAGCGTGAGCGTCTTGATACAGTCATCCAAAAGCATGCCAAAGTACACTTCTCCGACATTCTCACCAAATCTCTGCGCATGAAGGAAATCATCGCGTGTGCAAAGAGTTTTGCTCAAACACGCGCAAACGTCCTTATCCTGGGCGAAACAGGCACGGGAAAAGAATGGATGGCGCAAAGCATTCACAATGCCAGTCCACGGGCGGAGAAACCGTTCATCGCCGTCAATTGTGCTTCCATTCCGCCATCGCTGATCGAGAGCGAGCTTTTCGGCTGGAGCGAAGGGATATTCAAGGGAACACGTCGTGCAGAAAAAAAGGGGCTCTTCGAGCTCGCAGAAGGGGGAACCATCTTCCTTGACGAGGTTGCAGAACTTGCGCCGGATATCCAAGGACGTCTGCTGAACGTCCTGCAAAAGCATGAGATTATGCGCGGCGGTGATGCACGCCCTATCCATCTCGATATCCGCATGATCTGTGCGACAAACAAAGATCTCGAACAGCTTGTCACGGAAGGAAAGTTCCGCGAAGATCTTTATTACCGTATCAACGTGCTGCGCCTTCAGCTGCCGCCGCTGCGTGAAAGACACGAAGATATCCTTCCGCTCCTGCACCACTACATCACACGCTACGCGCCGCAGGCAGACTTCGACCAGCTTATGCAAAAATCGCTTCGTGACCGTCTGCTGTCTTATAACTGGCCGGGAAATATTCGTGAGCTGAGAAACACGGCCGAGGTTCTCTCCTGTCTGGACAATGCAGACCTGGATCCGGTGCAAACCGGCGCACTGCTTGCAGCACGTCCTGCCGATCGAAGTGACCTTCTGGAGCTCCCGCTGGGACTCCCACTCAAGGAGGTTGAGCGAATTATTATAGAGCGTACACTGGAGCACTACCCCCCCGAGGAGACCTGTGAGAAACTCGGCATTAGCCGTGTAACGCTCTGGCGTCGTCTGCGGGAAAAACCTGATTCTATTTAAAGGAGATGCTTTACATGAAAGCAGTTCGTATCAATAAGCCTGGAGAAGCAGAGCTATTTTCGGCAAACAAGCCTGCGCCAAAACCCGGTGAAGCTCTGCTCAAGATACTCTATGGCGGCATCTGCGGCAGTGATCTTGGAACCTACCGCGGTACGTTCGCCTATGCCTCCTATCCGCGCATCCCAGGACATGAATTCTCGGCACAGATTGTGGAGATTGATCCCGCTGACGCGGAGAAATACCATCTCCATGCAGGGCAAATCGTCACCTGCAATCCCTATTTCAACTGCGGCACATGTTATTCCTGTGAACGAGGCTTTGTCAACTGCTGCGAGCACAACGAGACGATGGGTGCTCAGCGGGACGGCGCATTTATGGAATACATCACGATGCCTGTCGAACGCATCTACGATGGAAAGGGCCTTTCTCCGCTGGAACTTGCTCTCATCGAACCATTCTGCATCAGTTATCACGGCGCAAGTCACGCACATATCCAACCTGGAGAAAAGGTTCTTGTTGTCGGCGCAGGAACCATCGGCGTGCTTGCTGCCGCCGCTGCAAAAGCTGCCGGTGCGAAGGTATACATCGCAGATATAGCCCCAAAGAAGCTTGACCATGCCGTAGAGATCATGAGCCTCACAGGAAAAATCCTTAATGATACGCCAGAGCATTTTGCGGCACAGGTGCAGGAAATCACCCACGGAAACGGTTTTGACGTGACCATCGAAGCGGTGGGTCTGCCAGCGACCTTCCTCGCCTGCGTTGATGCGGCAGCCTTCGGGGGGCGTGTTGTTCAAGTTGGCGTTGGCAAACGCAATGCAGATTTCAACTTTACCCTGCTGCAAAAGAAAGAGCTGAAACTCTACGGCTCGCGCAATGCTCTCAAGAAGGATTTTCTCGAACTAATCGATCTCGTAAAATCAGGTAAAATCGACATCACGAAGATCGTAACGAATGTATACGAACTGAAAGATGCACCACACGCATTCAAAGACTTCTCTGAGCACGCCGACACAATGCTCAAAGTCGTTATTCACTTCGCTGATCCAGAATGATTGAAAAGGAGCATAACATCATGAAAGAAATCCAAGAACTATACCGTCCTTCACAGCATCCCATCCGTGTCATGCAGTTTGGTGAGGGCAACTTTCTCCGCGCCTTTGTAGACTATGCCATTGACGTCGCAAATGAAGAAAATGGTCTCGATGCGAGTGTGGCCATCGTCATCCCCATCGCCGGTGAACGCCCGCAGTTTGCTGTACAGAATAACCTCTATACGGTCTGCCTGCGCGGTCAGCAGGAGGGAAGGCCATACAAGGAAAACCGCGCTGTTACGTGTATTAGCCGCGTTCTGAGTGCCTATGCCGACTACGACGCCTACATGCAGCTCGCCGAGCTCGATACGCTCCGTTTTATTGTTTCCAACACGACAGAGGCCGGTATCGTTTTTGACCCTGCATGTGCTCTTGCCGATCGCCCGCCCAAGGCTTTCCCTGCGAAACTCACGCAGTTCCTCTATGCACGTTTCCAGCATTTTGACGGTGCAGCAGACAAGGGCGTCCACATGCTGCCTGTCGAGCTCATCGAGAACAACGGACAAGAGCTCCGACGCTGTGTCATGGAATATGTAAAGCTCTGGAATCTTGGTTCAGATTTTGCCGCATGGCTTGACGCGGCATGCAGTTTTGCTGATACGCTTGTCGACCGCATCGTTGTCGGATATCCGCGCATGGATGCTGCCTCATACGAGCAAGAGCTCGGCTATCGTGACGCTCTCCTCGACCAAGCAGAGCCATTCTCCCTATGGGTCATCGGCAATGAGAAAATCGCAAAAGAGCTTCCGCTCGCATCCAGCAAGTTCCATGCCATCTTCACCAGTGACGTGGCGAAGTACAAGGAACGTAAGGTACGCATCCTAAATGGTGCTCATACCTCCATGGTACTTGGCGCATATCTGGCAGGACTCGACTACGTCGGCGACTGCATGAAGGATCCCGTTATCCGTAAGCAGCTCGATCAGTCCGTTTACAACGAAATTGTTCCGACGGTCCACCTCCCAGAGGAAGAGTCACGCGCATTTGCAGCAGCAGTTTTTGAACGTTTCGAGAACCCCTTTGTCCACCATGCCCTTCTCTCCATCTCCCTCAACTCCATCTCAAAATGGCGTGCACGCGTTCTTCCCTCCTTCAAGGACAGTCTCGCGAATACAGGCAAATTACCCAAATGGCTCACCTACTCACTCGCCGCTCTTCTCACCTTCTATCACACAACTGACAAAGGAGAAAACTGCCTGATCGGCCATCGCGACAGTGAAACCTACGAAATTCATGACGATGCAGACAAACTCGAACGCCTCGCCGCGTGGTCATCTCTCTCCGCTGCAGACTACGTACACAACGCGCTGGCCGCAGAAGATTTCTGGGGAGAGAATCTGACTAAGATCATGGGACTCGAGGCAAAAGTATTGGAACACTTCGAACGCATCTCTGCAGTCGGCGCAAAGGCACACATCGAAGAGCTCGGAAAGGTCTCATAAGATGGCAGGAAAACTCTTCCTAATCCAGCCAAAGGATAACGCAGCTGTCGCACTTTCAGATATCGCTGCAGGAGAGACGGCAGCACTTGGCACGACCTCCTATACAGCACAAAGTGCTATTCCCGCAGGGCATAAGATGGCAATCCGCCCTATCCGCGCAGGCGAGGACGTGATCAAATACGGCTTTCCCATCGGCACAGCACGACGCGATATTGCAGTTGGCGAGCATCTGCATACAGATACGGTGAAGTCCAAACTGGGCAGTCTGCTGGAATACCGCTACGAACCGGAAAAGGCACCGTATTGGGATCCTGCAGAGCATACCTATCTCGTAGGCAAGACCTTTGATGGATACGCACGTCCCGATGGGAGAGCCGGCATTCGCAATGAGATCTGGATCATCCCGACGGTTGGCTGTGTGAATGCCATTGCGCAGGCAATCGAAAAGCGTGCACAGATCTACAAAGAGGGTACAATCGACGGCATCTTCGCCTATGGTCATCCCTACGGTTGTTCTCAGCTTGGCGGCGATATGACGAACACACAAAAGTACCTTGCCGCACTTATCCGCCATCCGAATGCAGGCGGCGTGCTCGTTCTTGGACTTGGCTGCGAGAACAACGAGATGGCACAGATGCGTACATTGATCGGAGATGTGGACGAACGCCGCGTGAAGTTTCTCCTCTGTCAGGAGGTCTCCGATGAGGTCGAGGCAGGTGTACAGCTCATCAAGGAAATCGCGCGCGAGGTGAAAAATATCCCACGAACCCCGCAGACTGTCGCAAAACTCGTACTTGGACTCAAATGCGGCGGCTCGGACGGATTTTCCGGCATCACGGCAAATCCACTCGTCGGCGAGGCAAGCAACGAGCTCGTTGCAGCAGGCGGTACAACGATCCTCACCGAGGTGCCCGAGATGTTCGGCGCAGAAACACTGCTGATGAACCGTGCAAAGGACAAACAGGTATTTGAAGACACGGTTCAGCTGATCAACGGATTCAAAGAGTACTTCATGCGCCATGGAGAGAAGGTCGACGAGAACCCCTCCCCCGGCAACAAAGCAGGCGGCATCACGACCCTCGAGGACAAATCCCTTGGATGCGTCCAAAAAGGCGGCATTGCCCCCGTCATGGATGTGCTTGCCTATGGGGATACGGCAAAGGAGCAGGGGCTTTTGCTCCTTTGTGCTCCCGGAAACGATCTCGTCGCATCAAATGCTCTCGCGGCGGCTGGTGCGCATATCGTTCTTTTTACAACAGGGCGCGGCACGCCATTCGCATGCCCAGTACCAACCGTAAAGATTGCGAGCAATCCCCACCTTGCCCAGCACAAGGCCAGTTGGATCGATTTTAATGCGGGTCGTCTCATCGAGGGCGAAACAATGCAGAAGATCAGAGCAGATTTCCTTGATCTCCTGCTTGCGATTGCCTCTGGAAAGGCACATGCGAAATCCGAGGCACTCGATAAGCACGATCTCGCCATCTTTAAGGACGGCGTAACACTGTAGGAGGTCCACATGAAGAAAGGTCTGATTCTCGCAGGGGAGCCGATGGGGCTCCTGATCGCGCAGAGTGAAGGCGACCTCTCCGGTGTCTCGGGCTACGATCTCGCTGTCGCCGGCGCAGAGTTCAACGTCGCCATTGGTGCTGCGCGGCTGGGTCACCGCGTGACATACCTGACCAAACTGGGGAAGGATCCGTTCGGTGAGCGCATCATCCATGTGCTGAACGAGAACGGCATCGGGAATGAGTTCGTCTCATGGAGCGATGAAAAGCGCACGGGATTCATGCTGAAAGGCCGTGTCCACGCAGGAGATCCCCCGATCTTTTACTTCCGTGCAGGATCTGCTGCGTCAACGCTTTCGCCGCAGGACGTAGAAAACGTCGATTTTTCTGCCTACAGTCATATCCATCTGACGGGAATTCTCCCCGCACTCACGGAGTCAACGCGTGCAGCGACGCTCCTCATGTTCGAGCGCGCACGGGCGGCAGGACTGACGATCTCGTTCGACCCGAACCTGCGCCCCCAACTCTGGCCGGATGAGCGCACTATGCGCAAGACCATCAATGACCTCGCAGCCCGTGCAGATATCGTCCTGCCGGGCACGGCAGAGGGAAAAATCCTCATGGGGAGCGATGATCCTGCCGCCATTTGCGCTTTCTATCAAGAGCTCGGAGCAACGACTGTCATCACGAAATGCGGCGCGGCAGGAGCCTACGTCACCGACGGCGCGGAGCACTACAAGACCGCAGGATTCCGCGTGCGCGAGGTCGTCGATACCGTTGGCGCGGGCGACGGCTTTGCGGCGGGTATCCTCACGGGGCTGATGGAAGGGCTTCCCATGCGCGATGCCGTACGGCGTGCGGCCGCCATTGGCGCCATCCAGGTGATGAGCCGCGGCGATAACGAGGGACTCCCGACCCCTGCGGAACTTGAACGTTTTATGAAGGAGGCAGATTCCACTGATGAGTAAGCAGCTGCAGAAAATGTCCGAGATCGGTCTTGTGCCGCTCGTTGTGCTCGAAGATGCCGCGTGTGCAAAGCCGCTCGGCGAGGCACTCGCCGCAGGCGGTATTCCGGTCGCGGAGGTCACGTTCCGCACGGATGCCTGTCTCGATATCATCCGTGCAATGAAGGAAATCCCGACACTCATCGTCGGCGCAGGCACAGTACATACGGTCAAGCAGGCAGAGGCAGCAGTCGCAGCAGGGGCAACATTCATTGTGACTCCTGCATACAATCCTGACGTCATCGACTGGTGCACTGCACATGAGGTCGATATTGTCCCGGGGACGGTCTCCCCTGGTGAAATCGAGGCTGTCCGCGCACGCGGCATCAAGTTTTGCAAGTTCTTCCCTGCCGCAGCATACGGCGGAACAGCGACGCTCAAAGCACTCGCAGCTCCGTTCGCGGACGTGCAGTTCCTGCCGACGGGCGGTGTCAGTCTTGACAACATGCGTGACTACCTCAACCTGCCGAACGTGGCAGCGGTCGGCGGCAGCTTCATGACGCCGGGGAAACTCGTCAAAGAGCAGGATTGGAACGGCATTGCTGCCGTCTGCCGCAGTGCCGTGCAGAAGATGCTTGGCCTGCGCATCGGCCACGTTGGCATCCATACGGCAGGCCGTGCGGAAGCAGAGGAACTCACCGATGTGCTCTGCCGCCTGACCGGCGAAACGAAAATTGCGGCAGGCGGCGGCTTCTTTGCCGGTACGATCGCCGAGATCTGTGCAGAGCCGACACCGGGCGACTATGGCCATCTCTGCATCGATACCGACGATATGCCGCGCGCACTCGCCTACTACGCGCGCCGCGGCATCGCGCTGGATCCGGAGTATACCTTCCGTGATGAAGACGGAGCAATACGCCTCGCCTATCTAAAAGAAAAGGTCGGTGGTTTCTCCATTCACCTGCGCAGAGCGTAAATCACTTTTAGGAATCGCTGATAACTGCAGCGCCCGCCTCTCAGCCGATCCGGCGGGCCTCATGTTATCGGCGATTCTTTCATTTTACATCCGCCGCGAAATGGCGTACAATAAAGGAAGCACTGATAAAATGAGGTCTGCCAGATTGGCGTAGATTTTTTGTCCGATTGAGGCAGCAAACCGGACGCATAGCAAGAGCTATGTGGAGGATTCTAGGGCACAGACAGGGCGAAAAAGATGTACTAAGACGGCGGTGCTGAGTTTATCAGTGCTTCCTTAGGGATAAAGGAGTTTTACGATGGTTGTTATTATGAATGCGGATGCCACGCAGGCTGATATTGAGGGCGTCATTCAGGCAATTGAGGAAAAAGGTCTCGAAGCAAAGGTGATGGAGGGCGAGCATCAGAAGATCGTCGGCGTGATCGGCGACAAGACGAAGCTCGCCGCAACGCCCTTGGATGCGATGCACGGCGTTGAGACGACAGTCGCGATCTCGAAGAGCTATAAGCTCGCGAGCCGCGAGTTCCATCCCGCCTCGACGGTGGTGGATATCCGCGGCATCAAGATCGGTGACGGCACGCCCGTGGTCATGGCGGGACCCTGCGCAGTGGAGTCGCGTGAGCAGCTGCTCGAAACAGCAGAGATCATCAAGGAAGGCGGCGCACAGTTCATCCGCGGCGGTGCATACAAGCCGCGTACCTCGCCCTACGCGTTCCAAGGACTCGAGGAAGAGGGGCTGAAGTACCTCGCCGAGGCGCGTGAGAAGACAGGGCTTGCCGTTGTGACGGAGGTCACGGTGGTCGAGGCAGTGGACACGGTCGCCGCCTACGCCGATCTTCTGCAGGTCGGCGCACGCAATATGCAGAACTTCGGCCTTCTGCGTGCGGTCGGACGTGCGGGCAAGCCCGTCATGCTGAAGCGCGGACTCGCAGCGACCATCGACGAGTGGCTGAACGCTGCTGAGTATATCATGAATGAGGGCAACCCAAACGTCATTCTCTGTGAGCGCGGCATCCGCACGTATGAGACGTATACGCGCAACACGTTTGACGTCAGCGCGATTCCCGCGATCAAGCACCTCTCGCATCTGCCGATCATTGCCGACCCGAGTCACGGTACGGGAAAGTGGCGCATGATTAAGCCCGTGTCCCTCGCCTCTATCGCGGCAGGAGCGGATGGGCTCATCATCGAGGTGCACCCGAATCCCGCACGAGCCCTCTCCGATGGACCGCAGTCGCTGACGCCGGAGAACTACCGCAATCTCATGGCGAGCGTGCAGAAGCTCAGCCGCTTTATGAAGGATGAGCAGATCGAGCCGATGGTGATGGAGTAAGAGTTGATTGACGAGGTCGGCATGATGAGGGGGGACGCTCTCAATGCCGTCCTTTTTTATGCATCTATTTCGTAGTTTCTAATACTCTGTCAGACAGGAGAAGAGGCGCTTGGACGGCACTCTTTTTATACGGCGGCAAATAGGAAATTTGATAGGGCGATTCTATTTAATGGATATACTCAAATACTATTGACTTTTTGCGCAAATCAAGCTAGATTGTTTAATAGATATCATGATTAGGGAAGGTGATGAATAATGCAAAGAATTCTTTTTGTGTTGCTTTGTTTTGGCATGGTTCTCGCCTGCATCAATTCGCCTATATACGCATCGACATTTAACAAAATGAATGCAGATGTTAAATTACAGTTTGTTGATGATTCAAGGTGGGTATATGTGGCAGATACAGATACAGCAGAATATTATGTAGATGAAGCGAATTCGAAAGCACTCATAAACAATGGCACCTTTTCACAGTATATCGCCTATGTGTTGCGCGTGTATAAACATCCAACTTCGTCATGGGCGTCAGCTGAGCACATTTTATACTTTTACGACAAAGAAGCGAAAAAACTTTATAGCAGCACATTGGACTTTAGATCTTATCGTGTGGGTGGAATAATATTTACACCTCAAGCATTGAACATAAAAGTTCCCACACCATTAAAGGAAATTGTAGGAGATGATAAGCTGGTAGGAGATAAAGTTTTTCCATATTTCATGAAGTAACTACACTAAACAAAAAAGCAGTTCGGTTAAGGTAAATTTATCCTTGACAGAACTGCTTTTTTGTTGATCCGTTATAGCATTTGCAGGAGAGGTGTGTTTTTCCATGCCTGTTCGTTCATACATGGATCGTCCTTGAGAAGGAGATAATGCCCTTTTCGTCGAGCCTGCATTTTTTGTATGCGACAGCATACGGTCCTTTCTGATATTTTTCCATGAATACATGGAAATCTCTCATGCAAGCCTATCATCCAATTATATCCCTAAATTGCAATATCAAATGGGGGGCAGATTATGCTAGGGCGTTATACCTCGGCGATGACCTCGATCTCGCAGAGTGCACCTGCGGGCAGGGCCTTTGCAGCGACGCAGGAGCGGGCGGGTTTGCCCGTGAAGTGGCGGGCATAGACATCGTTGAATGCG
>ERZ773083.639-NODE-639-length-27049-cov-58.968993_pt1 | contig 27049 bp, 28 predicted proteins | sample MGYA00511465_ERZ773083 | MGnify/ENA primary metagenome ERZ773083 (study PRJEB29015, sample SAMEA2738001) | human oral metagenome | biome: human oral; feature: human-associated habitat; material: dental | place: China | collected 2060 ... | reverse complement strand
GTGGTACGATGCCGCGGCAAATCGGTCGGACTACGTTTACTTATGATAAGGCTGGCCGTGTGACGCAGACGGTGACGAAGCGGTTATCAAAGAAACCACTTGTGAAGCATTTCTATTATGGTTCTGGCACCCAGCCAGTAGGTTTTGAGGATTCGGATCATCCGGGTGTTGGTTGGCGGTATTTGTATGATGGGTTAGACCGTCGGGTTGGTAAGGAACAGATTGATACTGTTACGGGTGATGTGCTGAGCCGTGTGGTGTTTATGCACTATGGGAATGAGATTTTCGGTGAGCAGTATACAGTGGACGTGAACGAACCTCACATGGTTGGGGTCGGAACGCTATGGCCAGTCAACCCAATAACAGACGAAATCCTGGGGCAAATCGAACTCGCCCCCAGCGGCTCACCAGATTCAACGTTTTACGCGATGATCAGTGATTTTGCTGGTGCGCCGAGAGAGCTTGTCGACGTTACTACTGGTGGGGTTGTTGGTTATAGCAAGCAATCATTATTTGGTAAGCGTGCGTGGTTTGGTGAGAAGTCTTCGCCATTGTTGTTTGCTGGTCAGTATGAGGATGCTGAGTCGGGGTGGGTGTATAACCGGTTCCGGTACTATAACACTGCGTTTGGCATGTATAATGCGCAGGATCCGTTGGGTGTTGGCCCGAATTTGGCTAGCGCGCAAGCGTATGTGGATAACCCTACCACCTGGGTAGATGCGATGGGGTTGGCGGCGCATAAAGTAAAAAGCGGTACGCCGCCTTTTGTCCTGCGCGCACATAACAAAGGCGTTGTTGGAGAACACGCAGTGGACAACATCATTAAACGTAGTGGTGGTAAGGGAATCGGTAAGCGCGTGACCTATGTTGATGCAAATGGGGCGAAACGTATTTCTGATGGTTCTGTTGGTAAGAACTTGGTAGAAGTTAAGAATGTAAAGAGCCAGGGCTATTCATCCCAGATTCATGCTGCGGTTGAAAAGTCTGTCGAACGAGGCGGTAAGTTAGATCTCTACGTGGCGCGAGGAACAAAAGTTTCTCCAGCTATTCGGAATCACCCGAATATCAATCTTCATCGAATTCCACGAAGGGATATTGTTCAAGCGTCGAAAGAGGTATTCCATCACCCCACGAAGACGATTTTGCATTATTAATCTGATTTGGAAGAAATATCCATGACAACTATCCCTGATTCTGATCGCCCTCTGGCAGCAGCCCTAGAGGCAAAGGGGCTGCCATACCCATTGCCTGACCGGTGGGAAGACCCCGACCCGGAGATGATACGTGCCTATATTCGTGCTGCTCAAGACGTCGTAACGGCTCCGGGCATGGATTTGGAGCTTATTACCGATTTTTCGGCGGCGATTCTGGAGCACATAACAACGAAGTATCGTGACTGTTGGGATGATATGGTGACCGCGTATTTTGCGGCGCCAGCAGGGATTGAGCGTAGCCAGTTTGCTTTTTGGTTAATGCAGGCAGCAGGATCTAGCAAGAAGTATGTTGCGCGTGTTCTTGATGTGGTATTAGCTGAAGACCCGGCTCTGATCTGGGATTTCTTGCCATGGCTATTTGTGCGGATCAACCAAGAACAGTGGGATCTGCTGGCACCAAATCTGACGGATCCTGCGTTATCAGAACGAATTGTGAATTTTATCCGCCGTAACCGTTCTCGCATTGAAAAGAAAGGTGTGACACCATGGATTCCCGGTGTTGAGCTATAACTAGATGTTGTGGCTTGTCCAGTGAAGGAGGATCATAGTGGTGGATTTTACGAGGTCTGGGATTCCTGGGTTTTCGGTGACTGATTCGTTTGCTGATGCGAGGCAGCGTCTGGATGATGTGCGTGAGGATCATGATTTCGGCTATGAGTCTGTGAGGGGTTATCTTGAGCTAGGTGGGAATCGTTATCTTGCTGGTATTGATCAGAATCCAGTGACGCATGGTATTGAATGTGTTGAGCTGCGAGAATTATTCAAGGGGGATACGTTTGAGGGTATCGCGTTGGGGGAGATGTCGGCTCAGGAGTTTGCTGGTGAACTTGTGAAGATCGGTTCCGTCCCTATCATGGAGATCGAGATGGTTTGGTGGCCTGTGGAGCGTGTGTCCTTTTTCTTGTATGAGGATGTGCCTAGTGCGATTGGTTGGTGGGGTAAAGATCTTACAATTGACAAGGTGAAGGCTATTTTTGCTGGGCGGATAGAGGACTTAAATCCTAATGTGTATCACTTTTACAAGCCATAGCCTTGAATAAGCCTTCTTCTGACAAACCTGAGCCCCCGGCCAAATAGTAAGGTTTGTATCGTGGCGAAGGTATATGCGCAGGTTGATTTGTGGTTTATTCAGCGTGGGTATAAGCGTACTGGTGTTCGGGATTGTCGTTACGCCATAAGACAGAATGATCTGCTTTTTGAGCTGCATATTTCCGCCACCCCCATGCCGGACGATGAGGAATCCAACTACTTGGATGGATCCGCTGGGTCTTCATCCGAAAAGGAGGCTGCCGGATAAACGCCCTATTCAGCCAGACGCGGACAGACCGCTTCGTGCCGGAAAATACAAAGATTTAGGCACAGTAGACCATAATTCTACTCCTGATTCAATTGTGCCATTGGAACGCCATCACATTGTTAGCCAAGATACTTTGAAAAAACAGAGCAAAACCCTAATGATGCTCTTGTTGTCCAGATGACTCCCAGTCATCATCAGCAGACTATGACTTATGGATCAAGCAAACAGGCTAAAGCTCATCGTGAGGTTGAGCATCAAAGGATAGAGGGGGTGATGAGCCTGATGTCGTCTTAGACGAGCTAGTACGTGTTGAAGCTATGGGTGGTGATAATGTGGGCAGTGCCTATGAGGCCTTAGAGTTGTATATTAAGAATGGCTTTCACCAGCCATAAGTGAGGATCATGATGGTGGATTTTACGAGGTCCGGAATTCCTGGGTGTTCGGTTGCGGATTCGTTTGCTGATGTGAAGCAGCGTTTGGATGATGTGCATGAGCATAATAATTTCGGTTTCGAGTCTGTGAGGGGTGTTCTTGAACTAGGCGGTAAGCGTTATCTCATGGGTGTTGATCAAAATGAGATAACGCATGGTATTGAATGTGTTGAGGCGCGGGGGTTATTCGAAGGGGACACGTTTGAGGGGATCGCGTTGGGTGAGATGTCAGCTCAGGAGTTTGCCGGTGAACTAGCGAAGATTGGTTCCACTCCCATCATGGAGGACTATACAATTTGGTGGCCTGATGAACGTGTGTCCTTTTATGTGTATGAGGATGTGCCTAGCACGATTTGTTGGTGGGGTAATGATCTCACGAATGACGAGTTGAAGGCCATTTTTTCTGGGCGGATAGAAGATCTAGACCCTAATCAGTATCACCTTTATAGCCCTGAATAAGCCTTCATAATGTTGGTGTGTTCTGGAGGTCGAATGATGTTTGTGGAGTATGAGTTTGAACGAGATTTTGCAGATAAGGCTTGTACTCTGGAACATGTGATATCTCAAGTGGGTGCAGGCATGGGGGTGTATGTGTTTTTGCAGTTATCTGAGTTATCGGAATTTGCAGAGATAGCTCAACAATATAAAGGTCATGTGGCATGGGTGGAAGACGTTGCATCCGGCCCATTGGGATTTTTAGTAGATAATCCGGTTGTTGGTCTTATCGAATTTAGCGGTTCCGTGCCAGATTCCGACCCCGCCGGAGCGTTTTTCTCGACAGACTTTCCACACAGTGGCATGGTGATGGTTTCAGCCGCAGCGGATTTTCCCGCGACGGTTCAGCCAGTTTTAGTTGAGGAATGTCGTCCGGTGGAGCATGCTAGTGAAGAATCCGGTGATGTAATTACGAAGTTGATGCAGGCTGGTGCGCTTTTGGTGTATCGTCTGGATTTTGCGGGTGCGGCTGGGTTTCTTCAAGAAGAAGTGTTCATTGACGCGAATAATCGTGGGTTAGTATCCGGGCTTTTATAACCATCCATGCGGTATTCCCTGGTTATACACATGGCGATTCAATGGTTCTGATAAACCGTGAGTGAGGATTGTGACTATGGATTTTACTAAATCTGGGATTCCTGGTGTCTCGGTGACGGATTCGTTTGCTGATGTGAAGCAGCATCTGGATGATATGCGTGAGAATCATGATTTCGGTTTTGAGTCTGTGAGGGGTTACCTTCCGCTAGACGGTAAGCGTTATCTCATGGGTGTTGACCAGAACCCAGTGACGCATGATATTTCTTGTGTTGAGGTGCGCATGTTTTTTGATGGGGATACGTTTGAGGGCATCACGTTGGGTGAGATGTCGGCTCAGGAGTTTGCTGGTGAACTAGCAAAGATTGGCTCTACTCCCATTATGAAGGATACCGGAATCTGGTGGCCTGCGGAGCGTGTGTGTTTTTATGTGTATGAGGATGTGCCTAGCACTATTTGCTGGTGGGGTAAAGATCCCATAGTTGACGAGGTAAAGATCATTTTCTCCGGCAGGATAGAGGAATTAGACCCCAACGTATATCACCTGTATAAGGCAGAAGAATAAACCCCCACTGACCATGCCCCAGGTAGCTACGCTGAACCTTAAAACGTCAATGAGGTAGATTGTTACATCACCCACCAAAGTCCGGTGGTTCACTGAAGCGAGCATAAAATAAGCCTTATTGCCAGTCTTTCCGGCCTGCACCCCACCATTGGGCGGTAAACTAGGGCCTCATATTGTAACCAACCAATAGTGACCGGAAAGGCCGAAACCCCAATGTTTGTGCTTAATTATCTTGCCGTCCCCGCCACCGAATTCGACCGGTTAGCCGCGGACGATGACCAAGTGGATACCGTGCATGAGCTGCTGGAATCAGCGGAATACCCCACCACCGATATTGACAAGGCGTGGGGTCCGCTCAGCATGGTGGTGGGGGAATCCCCAATAATGGGCGCGATAGCCGGAACCCAAGAATGGGATGAAGAAGTCACCGCCAACCCGCCGGCCCTGGTGGCGGAGCAGGCCGCGGCATTGGCCGCCGCGGACGCGGCCCAGCTGGCCGCCGCAGCCAACGAGCTTGATTCTGACACCCCACCCGAATACGTGGCCGACGCGGTGGCGGAGCTCGCCCGGTTCTACCAGGCCGCCGCCGACCGGGGTGACGCCATTATCATTGTCGTCAACTAGGGATTTTCCGCCGACATGAGGCGTCGTCAAGCCTGCGGTAAAACTGTAGGGATGACGACTCATCGAATCCTGACGCCGGATGTGGCGCGGGGCATCATGCTGCTGGCTATTGCGGTCGCCAACTCCGTGACTGTGTGGGCAACCAACATTGACAACCCCATGGTGGGCACCCATATTGGCATAGTGATGAACGATTCCCTCTGGGACAAAATCGCCATCATGGTCGGCGCCATGTTCATCCACGTTCGGGGCCTGCCCATGTTCGCCACCCTGCTGGGGTATGGCATGGGCATGATCTTGGTGCGGGAATACCACAGAAAGAACCCCTACAAGCGGATCCTAGCCCGGCGCTACGCAGTGTTGGCCGCCATGGGGCTGATCCACCTCGTGTTTCTGTTCTTCGGTGACATTATGTTCATGTACGGTATTCTGGCCCTGCACGTCACCATGATCGCCAACCGCAGCGATCGGGTCCTCCTGACCGTGGCCGGCGTACTGTGGATTGCTGGCGGTGGGGTCACGGCGGCCCTCACCCTGCTGGGGTGGACCGGCACGAGCGCCTACGGGCTGGGCTATGTTGAAGACCAATTAGTCATGGCCGAAACCTTCCTCATGACGTTCCCCGTCCAATATGTATCGTCCGCCACCACGATCATGCCCGCCATCCTGGTGGGTTTCGTCGCCGGCCGCCGCGGCATGCTGGAAACCCCCGAACCGTACCTGCGGATTATGCGCTGGTGGGCGATCATCGCCGTGGCCGTGTGCTTCATCGTTGGTATCCCCCTGGGGTTGGCCAGCATGGGGGTTATTGGTGGTGAACTCGTCTGGTCTGCAATCAATCGGGTTGCTGGACTTGTGACCGGTCCAGGTTTGGTGGTGTTACTGTTCTACCTGTCGCGGTGGTTACAGCAGCACCATAAGCAACACGTATTGCCGGTGCGCATGTTGGTTGCGCTGGGCCGCATGTCCATGACCGGCTATGTTCTGCAATCCGTGCTGTTTACCGCACTGGTACTGCCGTGGGGGCTGGGTTTGGGGTCCGGCAGCGGTGCCGCAGTCGCAATGTTGATGGGGGTTGTGGTGTGGTTTCTGACCCTCATTATCGTTTACGCCTGGTCGCTGACGGGTCGGCGAGGCCCCCTCGAAACCATACATCGATGCTTAGGCTATAGCCGCCCAACGACCGCTTTACGACGGTATAATGGGAGGTCATGAGCTTTGATTCGAATGCTGACATCATCGCTGGTGTGTCATTGGGAGGAATAACGCTCCTCGACCCCATTGCTATCCACTGGGAGTACATCAACGAACATTTTTTTCATCGCTATGGTGATAACCTGCCCTATCACATGGACAACTACCACACCATCACCTACCGGCTTGACGACTTCGCGGTAGAACTTCACGTTCACGCCCCCACTGGTCTCATATATAAGCTTTCCACCTTGCCCGATTACCGCGGCAAATTTCACGACGCCGTTGGCATTGGTACCCCCATTCGGGAGGTAGATCTGGAGCTAGAATACGACGACACTGAATCCGGTTTCCGGTTTCCCGACCATCCGGGGATCCTCCTCGAACCTGACATCCCCCACCCGTGGCCCTCGGCGTTCCCACACCTTAACGTTGATCGCATCACCGTTTTTAACGAGGATTATATCGAAAAGGCGCCCAGCCTCACCCGTCGCTAGGAGGAGAAATATCCTTCCCAAGGCGGTGCCGTCGTCAAGCTGCATGCCCAACACTGAAGGGCATGACGAATAACCGAATTCTCACCCCAGACCTGGCGCGCGGTTCGGCGCTGCTGGGCATCGCGGTTGCTAACGCGGTGACCGTGTGGACAACAAATATCAACCATCCCATGCCAGGTCACATTGGAATCATTGCTCATGATTCACTGTGGGACAAAATCGCCATCATGATCGGCGCAATTTTCGTTCACGTCCGTGGCCTGCCCATGTTCGCTACCCTCCTGGGCTACGGCGTTGGCATGATCTTGGTGCGGGAACAACGCAACGGAAGCCGGTACAAGCGAGTCCTCACCCGTAGGTACGCCACATTGGCGCTCATCGGCGTGCTCCACATGATTTTCTTGTTTTACGGTGACATCATGCTCACCTACGCGCTCATGGCGCTCACGATCGTGCCGCTGGCCAAATTCAAGGACAAAACCCTCATCATCGTAACGTGCGTGCTCTACCTCGCCAGCACCGCGTTTTTCCTTCACTCCGTCTTGTCGCCCACGGGAGAAGACCGGGCCAACCCGTACGGGCATGGTTACTTCGTGGACCAGCTGGGCCCCGGCACTTTCCTGGTGCAGGCAACCCCCATCATGTATCTCCTCGATATCATCACCGTTCTGCCCATGGTCCTGGTCGGATTCATTGCCGGCCGCCGTGGCATTCTGGAAAACCCCGAACCGTACCGGCGGCTCATGCGCTGGTGCGCGGGGCTGGCCGTGGTGGTCAGCTTCGGCCTGGGTATTCCCCTCGGGTTGGCCAGCATTGGCGTGATCGGTGGTGAACCCGCCTGGTTTACCCTCAACCAACTGGTCGGTCAACTCGTGGGTTTGGGCATGATCGCCTGGGTATTTTATATCGCACAATGGTTACAGCGCCGGGGTTGGGACAAAACCCTGCCGGTGCGCATGTTGGTTGCGTTGGGCCGCATGTCCATGACCGGATATGTGCTGCAATCCGTGCTGTTCATTGCCCTGGTGGTGCCGTGGGGATTCCTCGGCCTGGGCTCCGGCAGCGGAGCGGCGGCCGCAATGTCCGTCGGGGCCGGCGTGTGGCTGCTCACCCTGATCTTCGCCTACACGTGGTCCCGCACCGTCAGCAAGCGCGGTCCCCTGGAAACCCTGCACCGACGCATCGGGTACAGCAAAACATCCCGGGCGGCGATCCTCCCCGCGGCGGAGCAGAATCCTCCCACGGAAGGTACCCAATTCCTCACCGGTGCGACATCATAACAATCATGATTCGTGGCGTAACACTGCTCATAGCCATCATGTCCACCCTCATGCTGGTCGCCAGCCCGTCGCTCCTGTTCGGCGTGGAATGGGGGTTGATTATCATCATGGCTGTGGCCGGCTGGTTGTGGCAGAAACACCCCCTGACCATGGGCATTATTATGATCGGCTGCCTGGGAATCATGCAGATTCTCTTCCTGTGGCGACTCCCGAACAACATGGGGATCTCCCCGGCATTCCTGCTCGCACCCATGATCCTCTACCAGTGGGCACGGGACAAACGTCTGGAACCACGATGGCCCCAAGGGTTCGCCCTGCTTCTCGCGGCGGCGTCACTTATCTCGCCCCTGATGTGGCGGGTCCACCAGTACGATTTCGGCTACGGCCTCATCCGAATCCACGGCATTGACCTTGTGGTCACAATGGTGGCGCACTGGGCAATTATCGGCGCAATATTCCTGTGGGGCAGGTCAAACCGCACAACAGAAATCACCCGGGAACGCGAGGCGGTGCGTGAGGCCCGGCTGCTGGAACGCAATCGCATTGCCGCGGAGGTTCACGATGCCCTGGCGCACACCCTCACCTTGATTCGCATGCAGGCATCTGCCGGCCTGTACGCCCCGGAACAGGCACCGGACATATTGCGCAGCATCCAAGAAATATCCGGGGCTGGCATTACCGAAGTGCGGGCCATTGTGGCAGCACTCCGCAGCGACGACATCCCCGACACCATGGACATGAGCGATGTGATCCGCCGATTCCACGACAGTGGCCTCGACATCATCGCCCGAACCGACCCGCTCACGGACCTGCCGATCCGCCTGCGGCTGGCCATCCACCGGATCGTGACCGAAACCCTGGTGAACGTCGTCAAGCATCAAGAAAACCCGCAGGTAACCGTGGACATTGCGGTGGAAGAGGGCGTGACTATTACTGTGGTTTCCCATGGAACCCGAAAACCGGACAGCAGCGGCACCGGCGTGGGGTTGCCCAGCCTCGACGAGCGGGCGCAGGCGGTCGGCGGCACATTCGAGTTCACCTTCGACGGGCACACCGCCACAACAATTGCGCAACTCCCCCGGGAAACACCATGACCGTTAAAATCCTCATTGCAGACGATCAAGTTCTCCTCAGCCGTGCCTTAGCGACGATCCTAGGGTCCCAACCCGACCTGGAGGTTGTTGCCACCGTCCACGACGGCCAAGCCGCAGTCGACACCGTGGCCCACACCTCCGTCGACCTCGTGCTCATGGATGTGCGCATGCCAAAACTCGACGGCGTGGCCGCCCTGAAGAAAATCCGGGCCAAACCCAACCCGCCCAAAATAGTCATGCTTACCACCTTTAACGTGCCCGACACCGTGAAAGCGTCCCTCACTGCCGGGGCGAACGGGTTCCTCCTCAAAGATGCCGACCCGGAAACCCTCATCGAATCGGTACGAACCGTCGCCGCCGGCCAAACCGTGCTCGCCGCCGACGTTGTGGGCCACATTCTTCCCGGCGCGCTCACGGTCGCCGCAGACACCCTGCCCAGCCATGTCCAGCAGGGATTATCGCTGCTCACCCCCAGGGAAATGGAGGTGCTGCACGCCATCGGGGAGGGCAAAACAAACGCGGAAATCGCCGCGGAACTGGTGATTTCCGCAACCACGGTAAAAACCCACGTGAGTAACCTGCTGGCCAAGGTTCATGCCCGGGATCGGGTGGCGCTGGCGATTATTGCCCGGAAAGTGGGGCTTTAAACCCGGGCAGGTGCTATTCAACGCGGCCTATGGTTGAGCGCGTATTCAATCCCGTACTCGTTGGAATGGTCAATATAGTCCTCATCGTAGATGGTGATACACCCAACGCCAAGCACGGGGGAATCCTCCGGCCAAGAGTTTTCCAGGTCGGGTTCGAATAAAATGCCGGGGGTGCCGGGGATGTAAAAGCCGGATTCCACGTCGTCGAATTTTATGTCAATGTTTAAATCGTGGATTTGGTAAATGGGCATGCCCACACTAATGGACTTTTTGAACTTGCCACCATAGCCGGGCAGTGCTACCAGTTTATAGATGAGCCCGGTGAGGATATGCACATGAAGCTCAATGGCATGATTCACCAGGGTATATACTGCCGTGTGATACCCATCGAGCCGGTATGTGGGAGTGACCGTGGGAACAGTGGTATAGGTACTGTCGAGGGCATCCCAATACGTGGTGACATGATCCAGCAGCTTCACTCCGCCGAGCGATGTACCGGCGATGATCTCGGCATCTGAATCGAAACACATATCCGCCTACTTCGACCTATCTAGCTAATACAACTTATTGTCCTCCCTAATTGTACCTTCTTGTCTTAGCGGAATGGGCTGGTGCAGCTAGATGGATTGTGTGAGCCGGGTTTTTCGCTCCGGGTAGAGGCGCGATAAGAATCGGTGGTACATGCTCAGTGCCTCCGGGGAAGTCTTCACGGTAATCTCCTCCCGGGCGGTGGTTCGGGTGTCGACTTCGGGCAGGGCCACGGCGCCGGCAGCCAAGGCCTGTTTACTCGTCGCCCCTACCAATATGGGGGTAACCGCCCCCGCTTGTGCCCGGTGTGCAAGCGCGTGATCCCCATGGTACAACCAACTGAAATCGGTGGTGTGCTTGTCAGCAAGCAACACCACATGGTTTGCCAGTTCGGTGCCGGCAAAAATAAGTTCGTTACTGGTGGTAAACGGCAGGTCAATGATGACGGTGGGCCACCGGTGCTGGATTCGAGGCAGTACCGCCTGTAGGTCGGTGGGGCTTATCGATTTCGGCTGCGACATGCTCACGGCCAGAGTGGGCACCTTGCCGGTGCAGTCGACGAATGCGGCAACCTGTTCGCGTTGCAGATCGTGGGCGGACTGGTTGACGAGCCCGAAAAAATCCCCACCCCGGTGGGCGCCGAGTGCAGCCCGCACCGGCTGGTTCATGCCATCGGTATCGATAATGGCCACGGGGTTTTCGGACACGGCATTGACCAGCTTGGCGATCAGCGCTGCGGTGGGGGTGGTGAGAATCCGATCGTCTACTGCGGCCACGGAAACAATCAGGGCCCTGTCGGTGTCGTACGGTGGTATTCGACCAGCCTGTGCAAGACCATCGGACCAGTACAATCGCCGAATAAAGTGGGGAGTGAATCGAAACGACACGAGCTACCCTCCTTTATGTTCGAACATGGGGTTACAGTAGAGTTACAACCTATAGGATATAGAGTCTAGCCACAGCACGGCACGATTTGGGGAGATACTTTTTATGAACGACCAACCCGGAAACAATGCCAATATGCCCGCCTGGTTAAGCGTTGCCCGCCAGAATAACACCACACCCGCACAACAGCAGGACCCTGTATCTCCCCAACCGCAACAACCCCAACCACAGCCCCAGTCGCAACAGCAGCCAAAGCCGAACCCGCAGCCGGAAACCCCACAACAACAGCAACAATCCCAGTCGGAACAGTCACAGCCCACATGGCGGCAGCAACAACCACAACCGCAGCCGGAACCTGCGGCCGAGCCGGAACCCCTGCCCAAACCGGTGCCGGAGCCGAAAGACCCACCAACCACACAACCACAACAACAGTCGCGGCAGCAGCGGCAACAACAGTCGGAATCCCGCGGCTCCCGCCACAGCACCCCCTACGGGAATGACACACCATACATGTATGAGCAGGCACCCCTGCCACCAGGCCCATTCCCACCCTCCGAACTCCCGCCGGCCCCATCATCGCGCACTGCCGGGCCGCAGCAGGTCACGCAGCCACAACAACCACCCCAACCCCCAACCGGGCCACCCACCCAACAACAACCAGCCGTCACCCCCACCAGCCCGCCACCAGAACCCCCACCCAGTTCGATAGTGGGCAAGCATTCCAGCCCCGGCCAATACGACCTCACCCCGCCAAACGCGCTCAACCAGTCGGTCATCGTCAACCCGGTGAAGCGCGCCCCCAAGAGCGGCTGGCGGAAATTCGTCCACGGCATGACCGGTGGCTACATCAACCCGGGAGACTCCGCCCGCAACGCCAGGGCGGATGAACTATTACAACGAATCCAAACACCCTTACGAGGTGACTACCGCATTGCCGTCATGTCCCTCAAGGGTGGTGTGGGAAAAACCACCACCACGGTCACCCTGGGTGGTGTGTTCGCCAGCCTGCGCGGTGACCGGGTCATCGCCATCGACGCCAACCCCGACCTTGGGACATTAGCGCAGCGTGTGGCCGCGCCGGGCCCGTCTACCATTCGGGATTTGTTGGCGGCCACGGATACGTCACGGTATCCGCAGGTGCGGTCGTATACCACGCAGGCGAAGTCCCGCCTGGAGGTGATCGGTTCGGAACGCGACCCGGCGTTTTCCGAAAGTTTCAGCGAAATGGATTATCGGCGGGCCATTGATATTTTGCAGCATCACTATAATGTGATTCTCACGGATTGCGGTACCGGGTTGATGCATTCGGCCATGGCCGGGGTGTTGGATTTGGCGAACACGTTGATTCTGGTCAGCTCCCCCGCGCTTGATGGTGCACAATCGGCTTCGGCGACGTTGGATTGGTTGAATCTGCACGGCTATGAGCAGTTGGCGGCGAATTCCGTGGTGGTGATTTCTGGCGCGCACCCGGGGCAGGCCACGATCGACATGGACCAGCTCATTAGCCATTTCCGGTCGCGGACCCGGGCGGTGCAGGTGATACCGTTCGACCGGCATTTGTCCGAGGGTGCGGTTGTGGATTTGGATCTTATTTCGAAAAACACCATGCGAGCCTATAAAGAGCTTGCGGCTATTGTGGCGGAGGATTTCGACCGGTGGCATCGACACTCGTCAGGCGAGCAGTGATGAAACGCATCGCTATTGTGGCTTGTTGTTGCTTGACGACGACCGCCTGCGTGGATCGGTTGGAGCCGCCGCTGCCGCCCACCCATCGGCAGATTGAGCAGGTGCAGGACTGGTCCCATAAGCGTTCCGGCCCTTACGATATTCCCGAAACGGCGCTGCGAGCCTATGCTTACGCGGCGTGGGCCGTCGCAAAGCAAAAGAACTGTAACCTGGGTTGGCCGACGTTGGCGGCGTTGGGGGAGTCGTTGAGTAATCATGGGCGTGCGAATGATTCCCAGCTGGGTGATGATGGCACCACGACCGTCCCGCTGCGCGGATTGAACCTGTTTGATCCCGCGCACCCGCAGGAGGTTGCCGACACCGATGCCGGGCTTTTCGATGGCGACCCCACCAAGGATATTCCCATTGGTCCATTGCAGATCATGCCCAGCAGATGGGAGCAGTTCAACGCTGCTGTCGAACCCGATGCGAAACCCAACCCGGATAACATTAATGATGCCTCGTTGACGCTGGCCGGGTTTTTGTGCTCCGTGGGTGACCCGAGCACCCCCGACGGGTGGGCCAATGGTGTGCAACAGATCAATGCGAATCCAGAGTTTGTCAAGCATGTTCATGCGATCGCAAAGAAGTATTCCCGATGATGAAAAGACTCGTTTTATTGGTGGCCCTGTGCGGGCTATTGGCGGGCTGTGGCGAACCCGGGTCGGCGAAGGAAAAACCCGTGGAGCAGGTCATTCCGCCCCTGGGTAGGCTGCCGGAGTTGCCGCAATCGTATACGCCGCCGCCCTCGACGGAGAAGAAACCCGAGCCGGCGCCGCAGCCTGCGCCGCAACCCGTGCCGTCGCAGCCGCCGGTGACGGTGACGCAAACCGTGGCGCCCACCCCCACCCCGGCGCCGCCACCACCGGCGCCGGCACCCGCACCAGCACCCCAACCCGCCATCACTATTCCACTGCCGCGTGGCTTCTGATAGGAGAAACCATGACCACCCCCAACATTCCCGGTGCCGCACCCACCCCAGCGAAGACCGGCCGGAAAACCGCCGATCAGCAGCCGAAACGCGACCATCGGGCCGCGGTGCAGGCGCACAAGCTGCGCATGAATCTCGCCATTACCGCGCTGCGGTTCGGCAAGTACGAGCCGGTCATGAAGCCGCGGTCGCCCATGATTTTGTACGCTTCGGCGATCATCGCCGGCATTTCCATCGTGGCATGCATCGGTGGGGCCAAGCTCATGCAAATGTTTTAAAAAACCACCATTGTGGTGGGCTTGAGCTTGGGATTTCCCAAATGGTGCGGGATAAGCTACAATTTTCTACTGTCGTCAACACAGATTACGGCGGGGGCCTTTAGCTCAGTTGGTAGAGCTACGGACTTTTAATCCGCAGGTCGTGGGTTCGAACCCCACAGGGCCCACAATGATAACCCTCACCCACAAAGCTTTTGGGTGGGGGTTTTAAGCGTTACGAGGGGAAGAATGAGATGGATATTTACGCCTACCAGCGGCCATTGGGGCGCATCACCGACGATGAGAAACTGCGGAACCGGTTCATTGAACTATATGATGCGAAAACCCACCAGCAGATCGTCCAGTTTTGCCGCGATTATGCCCGTCACCTCCATAATGTTGCGGGTTTTCCCTACCCCTACCATGAGGATATTGCGGACGCCGATGCTGGCATGCGGCGGTGGTTGGCTGGCGAGGCAAACTACCATGAGGCTCGCAACTGTAGCTTCCGCATCGGTCGGCTCGCTAAGGAAACAACCGACCCGGTGACGGTGCGGTTTCTGCGTACCATGGCTCAAATAACGGCCAGCCCACACGTGAAATACCATGGATTGTGGGCGACAGACTTCGCGGTGACTTTCATCAATACCCAAAAACCGGGGGACATGGCGGCGGTTCGTGCCGAGCGGGAACACCAAATCACCCTGCTGTCAGCACTATAAACCCTGCGGTTTCCCCTACGATGCGGGTAATACATGGTTGCACTGGTGTACGTGACATAGGCTAAGAACATGAACGGGATCACTATTGGTGAAAAATAGATCCCGTAGTGAAGGAGCCACAGAATGTTTTCCCAACGGATCACCATGATGCGACAGCAATTCTTTATATTATTGGCATCAATGGTGGTGGTTTTGTCCGGCACTATCGCCTATTTCGCCTACCATAACCTCACCTATGATCGGGCCCGGACGCGGCAGATCCGCCACGCGGGGTTCGTCGAAAAGCAAGCGGTACTGCCCGATAAGTCGGTGATAAATTATGGCGAGGGGCCCAACAACGGCATTCCGCTGCTGCTCATCCACGGTCAGCAGGTGTCATGGCAGGATTACTCGCAGGTGCTCACCGAACTATCCAGCCGCTACCATGTGTTTGCGGTGGATTGCTATGGGCACGGCGGCTCCAGCAAAGACCCGAAAAAATACACCGCGCGGGCAAACAGCGACGATATCGTGTGGTTTATCAATAATGTGGTGAAAGACCCAGTTGTGGTTTCCGGCCATTCATCCGGCGGGCTCATTGCGACGCTCGTGGCGGCCACCGCACCCGACATGGTCCGCGGCCTGGTCATCGAGGACGCACCATTCTTTTCGACGGAACCCGACCGGGCGCCCAAAACCTTCGCCGGCCACGGCTTCAAAGACATGCATGATTTTCTTGGCAGCGGCGAACCGAACTTCACCCGCTATTCGCTGGAACACACCTACCTCGCTCACCTGTTCGGGGAGAAAAACTTTGACAACCTAGTCAGAAAGCCCGCCCTGAAACGCCTGGACAGGCGGCCGCATGAAATACCGCGGGTTTGGTATTACCCGCCCGGGTGGAAAATCAACGAAATCTACGACCTCACCGCCAACATGCAGGACGGCACCGGCAGCTACGACCTGCGCTTCGGGGATGCCTTCTACGATTACTCCTGGTTTACCGGCTTCGACCAGGTAGAAACCCTGCGCGCGGTCATCTGCCCCTCCGTGCTGCTGCACGTGGGCCCCGACGCCAAGATCGGCGGCTACTACGACGACAATGGGGTGTTGCTTTCCGCCATGGACGACAAGGACTCCCAGCGCGTGTACTCGCTCCTGCCGAAACAACACCGCATGCTTATCGACAACGTGGACAGCGGGCACGATATTCACGCCGAAAAACCAGACATTTTCATCTACGCCGTGGACGTTTTAGCAGAAAAATGGGGGTAGTAAAATTGCTTGCAATGGTGTGCGTGGCTGGTTTGGTTATGGGGGTGACAGCAACGGGGGCACCTGAAAACCAGCCCTGACCTGGATCGTTCTATACTGACGATATCGCCTGCCTCGATAAGTCAAAGGAGTTCCCATGAGCATAACCAATAGTCCTATTCGTATCAGCCGGTCGTTCAAAACGGGGGGAACCCTGCTTACGGATAATAACTCCTGGAACCGGGATGGCGACCACGCCGCTAGAGTGTTTTCCGCCAACGGGGGCATGTGGTACGCCGAAGGCGGTAACGATGACATTCACGTCACCCACATAACCGACGGGGACGAAGCCCTCCACGTCAACTGCGCGGTACTCAACCCGAAACTGGTCGAAGGCGCGCAGCGCGACCTGGGCATAGACTTCAGCAAACGAGTCGCCAACAAGGAAGACTACCGGCTGATCAGAATAGCCACCCCCACCCTGTGGGATTCCCTGGCGGTGACGATCCTGCGCCACGCGGTGCAGGCGGGAAAGGCACAACACTCCATTAAAAAACTCCGGGAGCACATGGGCGAAAAAGTCACCCACGATGGCGGCACCTACTACCTCATGCCCACCCCGCAGCGCATGCTGGACGCGACCGACGCCCAACTCAACCGCCTGGGCTTGTTCTTCTTCAAATCCGCCCTGAAGGCCGCCGCCGCCTGGTGCCTGAACACCGACATTGACCTGCAAACCGTCTCCCACGAGGAGCTTTTCCACGACCTCCTCATGATCCCCCGCGTGGGCCCCTGGACCGCCGGCGTGGTCGTGTGCGACGTGACCAATGATTTCTCCTACTACCCGCTCGACGACCGCACGATTTTCTCCCGGGTGCGGGAACTCAGCGCCAACGACTGGCCCGCCGACCGGCACAGGTTCGCTGACGAATGGCGTCGACAAGCAGGCGATAACCTCAGTAGCTATACGACGATGGTGCTCGCCAACTGGGGGGATCAAGCCGCATAACTCACCCGAAACACCGTGGCATCCCGCACCGGATACCATTCATTTCGGCGCGGGTCGAGGAACACGGCATTCGGCGGAATATCCGTGGGCTGCCGAAGCTTGTCGACGTCTTCCGCCGCGAGACCAGTCAACGTGCCATCCACGATCATGCGCTTCATCGCCCAAAACCCATACCGGTCGTTCATGATCGAATACGTTTGGGCATCGTCTCGCCCATCAATGGTCAACAGATAACGGTGCTGTTCAAAATACCGCCAATCATTGAACGTGAGCAGCTCCTTGGTGAAGGGATGCCAATAGGGCTGTACGTCGGCATTATCCATGGTGATTTCATGCCGCCATATTTGGCCCCTGGCAGGTCCACGCAAAATAATAGCGGTGTAAATATTGCAACCATCGTCAGAGAGAAACGCCATTCCCCGCAATGCCGGCTCATCGAAATTCTTTTGCAGATAGGCGATCTGTTCCTCGGTAATCGAATCATATTCCGCAGCCGTGGTGGCATTATCCAGCCGTGTATAGAACGATTCGGGCACGTCCGCGATCAGCGGGTTCTCCGGGGTGAATGGAAAATCCTTGGTCCAATCGGGATCTTCACGAGTGTACGCGCCGGGGTCGAGGAAAAATTCGCAGATCATGCTGTCGAACAGCAGGTAATCACCCGTGAATTTGTCCTGGTTGGTATCATCCAGGAGAAACGCCCGGTAGTCGGCGGGGAGTGGCTGGCCTAGTTGTGCTTCGGCTTCCGCAACGCGGGCGGTGAGTTCTGATTGGTTCATGTGTCCTCACGAAAATTTGATGTGTGCGGGAAGGATATTGAGACGTCACTACTACATGGTGCTTGCTGGGAATACAATGCCGTTTCGAACTGGGTGCCATTCATCCGAGAATTGGTCGAGGAACATGGCGCTTTCGGGAATATCATCAACACATGTGACTTTTTCGATTTCTTCCTTGGTCATGCCGGTTAATTTCTCCTCAATAAGCATGGCCATTATGGCACTTCGCCCTTCTTTGCTCTCCAGGGGATAAGTCCAGGAGTACTCCCACAAATTTCGTAGATTTTCGCGTGCTGCTGTGAGCCGATAACGATACTTATCAAAGAACTGCCATTCCGTAAACGATAATGGCTCATTAGTGAATGGGCGGAAGTGTGGTTCGATGGTGACAGAAAAGGCATCCACCTCGCACCACCACACCTGGCCTGCGGCCTCGCCCCGTAACACCAGGAATGAATACATACAGCACCCATTATCGGCGACGTAGACGATTCCGCGTTCCATGGGCTTGAGGAAGTTCTCTACCATGTAATCAAAGGATTCATCGTAGAGCGCATTATATTTATTACTGTCGTGTTCCACCTTCTCGGCATGAACTGCACGCTTGTAGAATTCCCTAAGAGGGGAGTCATCTACCGGATGTTCCAGGCTGAACGGAAAATCCTTCGTCCAATCAAGCTCGCAATAGAGAAAGTCCTCTGGGGCAATGAAGAATCCCCACTCGCCGGCGTCTTCATTGGCGTCATCCAGGAGAAAATCTCGGTAGTCTGCGGGAAGCGGTTGGCCCAATTGGGCTTCGACTTGTTCGACTTGGGCAAGAAGCATTGGCTGACTCATAGCGACCTCGCAAAAATACTGTGCACACAGAAAAGCCCACCACAGTGTGGTGTTTCACCCATTGGCATCCATGAAATCCGCACGTCTCATAGCCTTCCCACGTACATATTTATAACCTTCACCATGAAGGTAACAAACAGGTCGGACATCTATGGGCGGCGAGGAAAATCAAGACAAAGACACACCAAGGTCAGTGAGCATGTCCTTGCCGCCGGGGGTTAATTTTACGGCACGACTATCCTTCACCCTGGTAATCCATTTATGGCGGAAGAACTGCTTGCAAATACGCACGCCGAGCGCCCCACCCATGTGAAATTGGCGTTCAGTGCAGTCAAGACAAGGCTTGAGAGAAAGCTGTTCCGCATGTTCCACTCCCCATGTCCTATAAAACTCAGCCCCCTGCACCGTCAACTGCCAATGAGCGGTGATGAAATCATGGTCAATAAAGCATTCGCAGAGGCGCACCCCAAGCACGCCAGCAAGATGGCTATAGCACGTGCGAGCCTGGGCCACCGCACTATTCGCCCGGCTCGCATGAAGGCTTTGCGGTGTTGGCAATGGTGTTGGTGAAAGCGCCCCCAACGCCTCGATGAATTCCGCGGTGCGACTATTAGCTAACTTGACGTAGCGATGCCTTCCCTGCCTAACATCGTGAACAATCCCAGCCTCCACAAGCTTGTCGACGTGCTCCGTTGCGGTTGACCGCGATAAGTGTACATAGCGGCCTAGCTCACCAACCGTCCAAGCATTACCATTCATGAGCGCAGCGCACATGGCTGCACGAGATTGGTCAGCTAATACCTTGCTAATGATGGAAATATCAGGTGCTGATTCCGAAAAATACCGCTTAGTCATTACATCCCAACCTACCTTGCTCATTGTTCGGCCCACACCGAACAAAACCAGTCTTATAGTCAATCTTGTTCGTTCCAATTCTCTGGATGAAGGAAGACTATATGTCGCTGCGAGTGGTGGGAATATGATGCGTCAGGAAACCAAACACCTTGCCACCATGACGGTGCTGCTAGGGTTCTTCGTCATCATGCTTGACACCACCATTGTGAACGTGTCACTTGCACATATAGCCAAAGATCTTCATGGCACTACGGCATCATTACAATGGGTTGTTGACGCCTATACGCTCTCATTTGCCGCATTATTATTGAGCGCAGGTACCGCGTGTGATCGCCTTGGTTCCCAACGAATATACCTGTTCGGACTAATCCTCTTTGCATTATTTTCTATTGCCTGTGCGCTATCCCCATCAATGGAAATCCTCATCAGTGCCCGAGCACTCCAAGGGGTTGGCGCCGCAATGGTGGTGCCTAGTTCCCTTGCCCTGATCTCCGAAATGTATTCCGACCATAAAGAGCGCGCAAAAATAATTGGATTATGGGGAGCTGCCGGTGGCATAGCCGCAGCACTTGGCCCAATCATAGGCGGGGCACTGGTTTCAACGACTGGGTGGCGAGCCGCATTTTGGGTCAATATCCCCATCATTGGCGTGCTCGCCATTCTCACGATATCTTTCATCCCTAGGTGGGTGCCTCAAGCCAGCAACAGCTTTGATGTTTTAGGTCAGATAACATCAATTATCAGCCTGTCTCTACTGACATACCTTGTGATTACTTGGGGTGAATGTGGCTGGAATACTGCACAACTGCCAGCATTATTAGTGGTTCTGCTATGCATGGGGTTATTCCTCATCGTTGAATGGAAGAATCCCACCCCGATGCTGCCATTAACGCTCTTCAAGACCCAAGCATTTAGCATCTCATCAATAGTTGGTTTTTGCCTTAACTTCAGCTTCTTTGGTCAGCTTTTCGTGCTCTCGCTCTATTTCCAAAAATATTTAGGATGGTCGCCGTGGATAGCTGGTTTAGCGATGGTGCCACAAGCAACATCGGCCATCGTTGCATCACCATTAGGAGGCAGGTTCTCTGCCAAATTTAACCCTTACTCCGCAATGTTTGTTGGCCTGAGTGTGGGGGCGCTAGGCTTCTCAAGCCTGGCTATTATCAACGAGAACACACCCTATGTTCTGGTTGCGCTGCTAACATTTTGTGCCGGTTTCGGAATGGCATTCGCCATGCCGGCCGCCACTTCAGCGGCAATTAATGCCGTTCCGTATGAGTTTGCAGGCATAGCAGGTGGCATTATAAATGCTGCACGTCAAACAGGAAGCGTGTTTGGGGTCGCCATATTAGGCATCATGATAGCCAACGGAAATTTTCTGACAGGTTTCCATTATGCAGTTCTCATAGCGGGAGGTGTGTTTGCGTTAGCCGCAATACTTGTAATGCTGGCCAGCAGGCATCCCTCGTGAACATTATATCGTCGAGGAAGCTTATTCAGCGCCCTCATTAAGAGTTTTATGGCAGCACTATTTGATTTTAGTGATGAAACTTATTTGTCTGCTGGAAAATGCAGCCGCACTACCGGCCTCGTTTTCCTATGTTTTTGGGGGTGATCGTTTACCAGGTGGCGGGGTCGCTATTTACAACGCCTGAATAAGCTTTTCAAGCTTCCTTCGTGGAGCGGTTACGTTTTCTCAGCAGCTGAATAAGTATCCGTGTCATGTCTGGATGCATTGTGCTACTAATAATATGTCTTATTTCTTCTGTCCCCTGACTTTCAAGGTAGGAATAGAGATCGTTGAATTCTTGCGCAGATACATCGGTTAATGCTGCTTCTATGACACTTATTCAGCCGCTGGGAAAATCCATCTACATCAACAGATCATGAAGCTTATTCAGTTGCTGGGGAAACATGGTTCGGCTGGTGGTTGGTAGAACATTATTCTGCGTATCACGTTAATTGCCCGGATGGTTGTGGGTTGGGGGAGACGGCAGGGGGTGGATAGTATCCGCCAGGTTTTGAGGTGGGCTATGGATCGTTCGACTACATAGCGGATTTGGTTGATTCCTTTGTTGAAGCGTTTCTGCCACTCTAGCAGGGGTTTCCCGGGTCTTCTCTTGAAAGGTGTGTCGCATCCTAACCCCACATATCCTTTATCCGCGGTTATATGCCAGGGTTGCATATGGCCGAATAGACCAGTGTTTCTTATAGCTGTGATGTCATGGGTTGATCCTGGTAGTGGCTTTAGAAATATAGAATATTTCACCTGCCTGGTCGGTGAGTATTTGCAGGTTGTGTCCTGCCCTATGATGCTTTCCGCTGCACAAGGTTTCTAGCGTTTTTCCACCACCAGCATGGTACGAGCGTGCCATCGAGTACGTATAGCTGTTGGGGCATAAGGTCTTTGGGCCTTGGCGGTGGCGGTAACACCACGTCCAGCACACCCAGTACATTGTTGATGGCCCTGGAGATAGTGGGTTGGGACGTGCCAAAAATACCAGCTAGGGTTTGTTGCCTTATGTTTTCTTGCAGGTAGAGCATGGTGACCTGCACACTGGTGAGCACTCCCAAGCTTGGTGGGCAGTGGTGGTCTAGCCCTGATGTGGTGATGATGTTTGCTAGGGTGAGGAGATTATCTGTGGTGAGTGTGCTAGGATCAGCGGTGCGGGGTCGATAGAGTATTTTGTTGTTTTTCACACTTACTATAAGTACACTACCGGCCTCGTTTTCCTATGCTTTCGGGGGTGATCGTTTACCGGGTGGCGGGGGTCGTTATTTACAACGCTTGAATAAGCTTCCAGCTTGGGGACGCTGAATAAGCTTCTATCAGTAATGTTTTTTGGTCCTTTGTTAGCTTCTTATTGAAGGATTTACGACTATCTGGGTATAGTGAGAATATTTCTTTTAATAGTTTTTTGGCGTGTTTGTATTGCGGATCTGAGTGATTACTTATTCGATGTAAAATTGCTCTATTTAATTCAATGAAGGTGTTTAGTGTTTGTGGATTAAATACATATCGTGCATTACGAAGAATACGTTTTAATAGTTCTTTTTCTCCTTGACTTTCAAGGTAAAGCAATAAATCTGCGTTTAAGGCACCTGCTAGATTATAGTATTGATTTTTCTTTAACCGATAAACAATTTCTTTAGTTTCTTCTTTGTTGAGTCTGAAATCTATTTTAGGAATGCGCGCTTCTACATTTTTCATCAAAAAAGTAAGTACATTCTCATTTTCAAACAACTCCATAAAAGTGGATGTATATATGTAAAAATTTCTGTCTATATAGTTAGATTGCAATAATTCCAGAAGCATCTTGTCATGGTTGATCAAGTTATAAATTATTTTATTGAAAGAAGCAATTTTTTCTTTTATTGCTCTTGTTGCCAAGGTATCTTCAAGTGAAAAGTAGGATTCTAGGCTATCAACATCATTAATTCGATGCATGCTATTAATTACTTTCAGAAGATAATTTGGATCCTTGCGTTCCTTGTCGCCTATCTGCAAGTCATGCTTTAGACTTTCTTTCATGATGTTGGAGAAAACATCACCAGAAAAGGAATCAATAGTTTCACCCTGCAGGTTAATTACTGAAATAAGAGGAAATTCCTTAGTGTAAGATTCACAATGGAGAGCTTTTTTCCACAACTCAATCGAATTGTAGTTGCTGAATTGTTCTCCATCTAAAACTAGTGCATATTGATGGCTTGGGCCGAAATGATTATTAATATAATCACGTATTTCTTCTCCGAGGTTATCAAATAGTTCTATCATTATTCTATTGATGCTTATTGTTAGTTTCGAAAATTCTGTATATATTTTATCAATATTACTATTTCCGGTTTGCATCATTTCGTAATCTGTAAGATGGGTGTTTTTATAGGATATAAAAGCAAAAAGATGATTGGTGTGATTTTTAAAAAAATCTGTTACCTTTCTACCTTCACCATAAAAATCAACTATCTGTTTAGTAAAAATTTGGAACTCTGAAATGATATTTGCTATCAAGCGGTAATCTGAAATGCTTGCACTAACAATGTCTTGTAATTCTCGGTCTATCTTTATTTCTATAGGAAAATTGCTTTTATTTAGTAGCTGTGTTAGATATTCGTAAGCGTTATGGGATGTACTGAAGGGTAGGATTGGTACAATGACATCAAAAAACTTTGTCCGATTCTCAATTTCAAGTTGATGGGAATATATTGCATCGTTGTCTTTGATTTTCCCTTTAGTTCTATGCTCAAATATGCTATCTCGTGTGGTATAGAGAAACTTAATAGGGGGATTCTTCTGTTCTGTAAAACGTTCTTGTCCAAGTGAAATGTTGATGAGCTCATTCAATTCATGTAGGGCATCAAAGATGTAAGGGTTGTCAAACCTATCCAGGTCCTCGAAGATGACAAGATTGGTCCCAGATACTTCGAAATAATAGATGATCTCATTGAGGTATTTATCAAAGTAGCTGGAATTATTCTTTTCCAGTTCAAGTTTAGCTGGGCCCAATTGCAGCCCTTTAAGTGTAGGTTTATTAACCCATATCCAATCAATATAGAACGTTAGTCCCCACAAGATAGTCTGAACCATAGCAGGTTGCCAGTATCCCCATAAACTTCCTCCCTGGGACCAATGCCAATGCCAATCTGGTTTAGATAAAGACCAAAAAGTGAAAGTCAAAAATGCAGCTACGATGAAACATATGGTTGCTCTCCGAGCTACTGTGACATGTGTAATCCTGCGATATTGAGAACCTCGCATTTTTCGTGTATCGCTTCGGTATAGGAGCTGTTTCACTATTTCTCGCTGGATCCGGTCTGTACGGTCATTCTCAGGATCAGATTCATTTGCTACTTGAATCGTAGGGAGTGAAATAATGATTGGCCGAATCTTTTTAGGATTTTTTGAAGGCCGGATTTTTTCAATCAAACGTTGAATATTGTGACTTTTATTAGTCTCCGCATCTTCTTCTGAAGACCTAATTCTTTCAATCAACCCTTGAATAATGCTACTTTTACCGGTGCCATAACCGCCGGTCAAAGCTATATTTCGGACTTTAGGATTGCGAACTGCTTGTTCTAGCTTCTCCACATAGAGCCCATGGTGTTTTTCATCATAATGTGGGCTAAGCACTATCAACTCTGATGAAGCATTAGGATTTTGCTTTTCCTGAGCTGGTGGGTCCGCCACATCATCCGATTTTTTATCAATACTCTTGCCGTCTTGGTCCGGCTGTTGAGAAGCCTCAGGATTAGATATTTCCTGTGGGGAGTCTGGATCGGTGCTCATTCATGTGCCTAACAAACAGTTCTCTATGCTCTTGTGGTTAACATCAATGATTCTAGACGCTTGCCACCACAATTTTGGTGGAAACCAATACTTTTTACAACCACCTGCGCACCTGCTGGCAATAGCGTCGGTAGGCGTCGTCAAACTCCTCAGTCATGTGCAGCTCCTCGATGGGGATAATCAGCCTATCCATCACAATAAACCCCAACAACGGACACCCTAGCGCCAGCCAAGAACCGCTCGCCAACGCGCAGCCGCACAATGCCACCACATAGGCCACATACAGCGGATTCCGCGACCACGAAAATGGGCCAGATACCAGCAACCGCGACGGCGCATCAATCGGATTCGTCGACGTCCGTGCCCGCCGCAATGCGCTCATGGTTGCGGCAATCAGCATCAACGCCACACCAATCATGGTGACACCCATCCACCACAACACGGTTGGAAGCACGACCGCGCCGGGCCACAGCCATGCCATCACAAACACCAATCCGCCCAGGCCAAACAGGCACGCATCGGGAACGTGATTGAAAAACGTTGGTGGCCGAGACAACTCTCTTTGTATGCATACCATCGTTACCACGCCCTCCAGTAGTGGGACTGCGGGTTTCCCGGCGCTATCGCTAGCATGCAATTGGTCTGCGGTTCCCGTGTAGTTCGGCCTTGTTGCTGCGGGGTTGGGTTCATAGTCCCATTATGCCTCCCACCTTGTGGCGAAATTATTGCATGCAAACTACCGGTGGGGGAGTGGTGCGTCTTCGCTTCCAGGCCAAAGCCCCTGTATCCGTGGCCTGAGCCGTCCAGCAATGAAGTCATTCAGGGAACCCGCTAGGTAGGCTGCCGGTACGACAATAAATATCGGTAGTACACGCCCCGCCGAATCCGCGCGCCGGGCAGAATCTTTGCGGCGGCCGCCCGGATCTCCGCCAGGCTTTCCCGAGGCTGGGCCACCCGCACCCCAATGTCGCGCGACTCCCGGTGCAGGGTCGACCCTATCGAAGCCACCGGAACCGACAGGGCCGATAGTATCCAGTCCGCCACCGATTTCCGGGCCGACAGCCCCACCACCAGAAACTGGCCGCCGGGCCGCAGCAGCTGGCGGACCCGGTGCAGGGTCGGTTCCAGCTCCATGTGGTGTAGGGACGCCACCATGGTAATCAGGTCGAAAGACTGGTCGGTGGACAGGTCGTCGAAAAGCTGCGTGAGCAACGTGGCCTGCGGCAGTCGTCTGCGCGCCCGGGCAATGCTGGATGGGTCGGGGTCGATACCAACCAGGGTGGTGCAATGCGGCGATAACCGTTGCAGTAGCAGGCCCTCGCCGCAGCCCACGTCGAGCGCGGCAAGCCCAGAGCGGCCGGTGATCTGCCGCAATATCCAGGGATGATACGCCGAATTATGATTCCAATATTCCGCGCCCTCAACCCCACTAGACATGAATAGTGCCCTCCACAATGGTTCTCGTGGCACCCCCAACCCACACCGTGTCGGTCGCGTCATCAATATTAATGTGCACCAGCCCATTGCGGCCCACATTGCCGCCTTGCCGCACCATATAACTGCCCTTCGCCTTCCCAGTGCGGGCAAACCACTGCGCCACCGAAGCATTCAGACTGCCGGTCACCGGGTCCTCCGCAACCCCCACCCTGGGTGCGAACGCCCGAATCTCCCAACCATCAAAAGACCTACCGATAACACCAACCATGAGCGGGCGGGAATGCAAGAAATTGGGCCGTATCGACCGCACCACATCCGCCGACTCCACCTGAAGCACCGCCCAACCAGGACCATTATCCACCCACTGGTGATCCAACACCCGGGAAATCCCCAACGCCGTCATGTGCTCCGACAAATCCTTGGATTGTAGCGGGCCGGAACGCAGCGTGGGCGGTGCGGCAAAATGCCACGACCCATTCAATTTCCGCAACTGCACCAACCCCGCGCCGCACTCCTGCACCAATTCCGTCCGATCCGAATCGCCCACCCATGCATGCGCCGACCCCAGCGTGGGGTGCCCGGCGAACGACAACTCCGCATTGGGCGTGAAAATCCGCAGCCGATAGTCGGCCCCCGGTTGGGTTGGGGCGAGTAGAAACGTGGTTTCGCTCAGGTTCGTCCACCGAGCAATACGC